>Ga0153980_1000051_pt1 | contig 95747 bp, 88 predicted proteins | sample TSGA064MetaG_FD_104722 | JGI IMG/M metagenome (GOLD analysis project Ga0153980, IMG submission 104722) | Attine ant fungus gardens microbial communities from Georgia, USA - TSGA064 MetaG | ecosystem: Host-associated > Fungi > Mycelium > Unclassified | place: USA: Georgia, Magnolia Springs State... | reverse complement strand
TGCTGTCGATGTTGCCACGTGTCCAAGCCACTTCAATGGCATGACGGATGGCACGTTCGACGCGAGATGGCGTTGTTTTGAACTTTTCGGCAATCGCTGGATACAGGGTTTTCGTGATAGCACCCAAAATTTCGATATTGTTATACACCATAGTGATGGCTTCGCGTAAATACTGATATCCTTTAATATGCGCAGGAACGCCGATTTCATGTATGATGGACGTAATGCTTGCATCCAAATTTTTGTGTTTACCCATCGGCACCACGTTGGACTTGTTCATAAACATCGATGAACCGCCACCACCGCCTGTGGAGATCGTGGTTTGCGTGCCAACCAGTTGACGTACACGATTCGCGAGTACTTCCATGTCAAATGGTTTCAGGATGTAATAAGAAGCTCCGAGTTGCACGGCACGCTGCGTGATATTCTCTTGTCCGAAAGCCGTAAGCATAATGACTTTGGGCTGTGGAGACAGATTCAGGTTGCGCAGACGCTCCAGTACACCCAGTCCATCCAGGTGAGGCATAATAATATCCAGAATAAGTACATCCGGTACATCGCGAGTCTGCTCCAGCAACTGCAGCACTTCTTCTCCATTGTAAGCAATTCCGGTTACTTCCATATCTTCCTGTTCGGATATATATTCGGCAAGCAAATTCGTAAATTCACGATTATCATCGGCCAGCAATACCTCAATTTTTTGCAAAACGGTATCCTCCTTTAATTTAAACATCGTTTCGTACATTTCCTTACAGGTTAAATTTTCGACACAGGGGAGGAAATTCCTTCTGTCGAAAATTATTTTTCTTTATTTTTTTTTCTCATTGCTATATAATAAATAATTTATTTCATTATCCGATATTATATGTTTCCATTCGACAAAAAAACCTTAAGGAGGTTAACCCGCCTTAAGGTTTTTTGCATGTTCCTTTTTCATCATGACTCCTGCATCTTGTAACATCCACTCAATGAAGCAGCCATAACCTGATTTCGGATCATTAACAAACACATGGGTCACGGCACCAATCAGTTTTCCGTTTTGCACAATGGGGCTGCCACTCATGCCTTGTACAATGCCTCCGGTCTTATCCAGCAGCTTCGGATCTGTGATTCGAAGCACCAGACCTTTGGTCGCCGGTTCGGATTGGTCTGCTACGTGAACAATATCAATCGAGAAACGCTCCACCTGCTGACCCTCAACAACTGTGAGAATTTCTGCAGGACCTTCTTTTACTTCATGGGAGAAAGCAACAGGAATTCCTTTTGAATACAAACTATGTTCAGGATTTCCGGACATTTTACCAAAGATACCAAAAGCCGTATTACGTTCAATATTGCCCAAAATTTTGCTTTCTTTCAGGAAATGAGCTCGTTTTTCACCCGGATCACCGGATTCACTCTTAGAGATTGACGTTACATTGGACTGAACAATCTGACCACTACCGACAACGATGGATGTCTGCGTGTTCATATCCGTAATGACATGTCCCAGAGCGCCATATACGCCTTGATCCGGTGCGTAGAAGGTTAATGTTCCTACACCTGCGGCGGAGTCACGAATGTACAACCCAAGCCTCCAGGCTTTGTCTTCAGCGTCATATGCAGGTGTCAAACGGGTTTTGACCGTTTCTTTACCGCGTTTTAAAACGACATCAATTCCTTTTTTGCTCTTACCTGCAAGCTCAACTGCTTCAGCTACACCCGATACACCATCAAGGCGTTTACCGTCCATATGGGTAATCAGATCTCCAAGCTTAATGCCTGCTGATTCTCCAGGGGATATACGTTCATCTTGTCCAGAACGAACCAAATGGTGCCCTACAACGAGAATGCCTGCAGATTTTACTTTGACGCCAATGGTTTGTCCCCCGGGTACTACACGCAAATCCGGAATCACGTTTACGTTAACCGTTTTTACCGGAATTTTGCCCCACAACTTCAACGTTAACTTGGCACGTCCCGTTTGTTGGGGATGAAGATGCAAAGGTTGTTGCTTCGTTACGTGAACCGCAGTTTCCTTTCCATCAAAACCGACGATGTCAGGACGATCCACGACAGCGCTTGAAGCAGCCGGTACAGCGAGATGAACGTCTGCCTGCCTGCCTGCAAATACCTGGAGTTCATCAGGCAATGAAGCATAACTTTGCACAGGCTGAATGGCCTGGCTAATCACACATAGAAAGAAGGCAAATAAAAGACCTAGCAATTTCTTCCTGAGGGGGGAATTCAATGGCTGTCACACTCCCTTTGCTTCTTTCGCTTGACGAAAGGTGGTCGCCAATTGCGTACCTATAAGATAACCTCGCCCCCAGGCTTTTATTACTGTCAATCATTACGCCAGCCGCTCGTTTCACCCTTTTTTGGCTTCCGCCAAATTCAGCATTTCCTGTGCATGATGCAGCGTTTTTTCTGTAATTTCCACACCGCCCAGCATACGTGCCAATTCCTTCACTCTGCCTTCGTCTGACAGCGATTCCACTTGTGTCATCGTGCGCCCATCGTACACATGCTTTTCGATAAGATACTGATGATCTGCCATACATGCAACCTGTGGCAAGTGAGTAATAGAGAAAACTTGGCAAGTAGAAGACAGGCGGTATAATTTTTCCGCAATGGATTGTGCTGCTCTTCCGCTCACACCTGTATCCACTTCATCAAAGATCAACACTGGAATCCGGTCATGACGTGCGAAAATACTCTTCATGGCAAGCATCATTCGAGACAACTCACCACCAGAAGCAATCTTACCGAGCGGACGTAAAGGCTCACCTGGATTCGGAGAAATCAGGAATTCCGCATTATCTGCACCTTGACGCGTAAGACGAATACGACGCCCATTCCATTCGATCCCTTTTGCATCTTCAAAAGGAGTAATTTGAACTCGTAACGTCGTTCTCTCCATCTGCAAATCCTTCAGCTCACTCTCCACCTGCGCTGCAAGTTCCTCTGCACATTGTTTACGAACACGGCTAAGTTCCTCGGCAGACTCCATGACTAATTTGAGCAATTTGTCACGTTCATTACGCAGCTTCTCCAGACGTTCATCCTTGTTCTCCAGCTGATCGGTTTCATGGCTAATCTGTTCATAATAATTCAAAATAAGTTCCACACTGTCGCCGTATTTCCGTCTGAGGCCAGAAATCAGATTCAGTCGCTGTTCCACTTCTTCCAATCTACCCGGGTTAAATTCGATCTTCTCCCGATAATCACGCAACTGAAATGTTGCGTCTTCCAACTGATAAAATGCAGACTGCAGCTGTTCAACAATAGGCTGTAGCCCTTTGCTGTCATATCCCGATATATCTTCAATTCGTGACAATGCAATACTTACAGCTTCTAACCCACGTTGACCACTAAGCAAATCATATGCGCCAGCAACACTGTCCATCATTTTCTCACTATGGGATAGTTTGACCCGTTCTTCTCCGAGTAATTCATCCTCGCCCTGTGTTAGAGAAGCAGCTGCAATCTCTTCAAGTTGAAACCGATACATGTCCAGCAATTGATACGCACGTTGACTCGACTCCTGAAGTGCACGCAGTTCTTTTTCCGCAGTAATAAATTTACTGTAGCGTTCCTGATATTCCGTTTTGACTGGACCGATGATTGCTGCCCCGTATGTATCTAGAAGCCCGAGATGACTTTCTGCGCGCAACAAACTTTGATGTTCATGCTGGCCGTGAATATTAATTAATTTTTCTCCGACTTCACGGAGCATCGTTAGATTGACCAATTGACCATTAATACGAGATGTACTTTTACCTTGAGTATTCAGTTCACGGCGAATGACCAGATGCTCCTCAGGCTCACAATGGATGCCAAGCTTCTCCAGCGTTTCCCATACCGGATGGCTAGGCTCCATTTCAAACAGAGCCTCCATCTCGGCCTTCTCACATCCATAACGGATCAGATCGGCAGAGCTTCGTCCACCAGCAATCAGACCCAAGGCATCAATAATGATCGATTTACCCGCTCCCGTTTCACCAGACAAGACATGGAATCCCGGGTGGAAAACAACATCAACTTCTTCTACAACAGCCAGATTACGAATCGATAATGTAACTAACATCTGCAAAAACACCTCCGGATGACTCACTCAGAAATTATGTTTTTGAACCATTATATTCTAAGAAATATAACCCATAATCCGCTCGATTACGGTCACGCTGTTACTTTCCGTCCGGCAGATGATGAGTATGGTATCATCTCCACAGATGGTTCCCATTACTTCCGTCCACTCAATATTATCGAGCAATGCAGCAATGGAGTTGGCTGTACCAGGCAAACACTTCATCACGACCAGATTGTTTGTATGATCGATGTGTAAGAAGTTGTCCACGAGGGCACGTTTCAGTTTCTGAATCGGATTATATCGTTGGTCTGTAGGCAGTGAATATTTATATCGTCCATCATCCATGGGGATCTTGATTAAAAGAAGCTCCTTAATATCCCGTGATACAGTGGCTTGAGTCACCTGAAATCCGGATTTACGCAAAGCTTCAACCAGATCATCCTGGGTTTCAATTTCGTTCTGACTAATGATTTCACGTATCTTAATGTGTCGTTGTCCTTTCATACATGCCTCCAGTTAAAAGTTCAATGTATTACATAAAACGGCTAATTCTTATCTTCTTAAAGTTTGTCTTCCTGCAATTCGTCATTCGTTATATAAACAACTCTCAGGTTTCATAAATACCCTTAGTCCAAATCATCTCCATCGTACACGTCTTCCTGATAGTCCATGAGCCTGATTACCTTGATATCCGATTCCTCCATGTCCACATACAGCAACCCTTCACAGCCGGGATATAACAATAAATAATACAGGAAGCGATCTCGCAGGGAGGGTCCAGTAAGTTCAAGAGGTTGCCTGCGACGGGACGTCTTCACCAGATATCTCTCATCATCACGCTCTGCTACATAATCAATGAACAGCCTGCTGTAATAAACGGATTCATCCGCTTCAAAGGCTAAAGGAACTTTCATTTTACCTCCGATGACTTCATATCCTTCCGCTTCAAGCAGATCGACTGCCGGTGAATCCTGAATTTCTAAATTCAGTTGCATACCCGACAAGCTTACTGGAATCGGACGATTAATCCAATTCCGAAAGCCAAAGAACAGCCATAAAATCAAGCAGACAGCAAGTACACCAATAACAATTGTGTCATTTTGCCCATCCATCATCGCTCACCTCGAAGACATATTCGAGATTCGACAACCGATTTCCTTTTAGAATGTCACCTTTCCAGCGAAAAGAAACTCATCCTATGATGAGTTTCCTGTAAAAGTATGGGCAGCTTCCATTGCAACTTGATCTGCAAGTGCATCAAGTGAAGCCTGAACGATCTCTTGTTGTGTTGCCTCTGGTTCTTCCAGACGCCAGTGGGCGAGAAATTCAATATTTCCTTCTCCGCCTGTGATCGGCGAGAATGTTAAACCTTTTAGATTTAATCCAAGCTCATTGGCGAAACGAAGCATCGTCTGCAAAACGTCCTTGTGAACCTTAGTATCCCGAACGACGCCAGACTTGCCGACTTTCTCACGGCCTGCTTCGAACTGAGGTTTAATTAACGCCACAATGTCTGCCGGTTGCTTTAGAAGTGCCAGCAGCGGCGGCAAAATAATTCTCAGTGAAATAAAGGATACATCGATACTGGCAAAATTCGGCACAGGTCCATGTAGATCTTCGGGAGTCACATAACGGAAATTGGTTCTTTCCATTACAGTAACCCGTTCATCGTTACGGAGTGACCAATCCAGCTGATTATAACCTACGTCGATGGCATATACATGAGATGCGCCATGTTGTAAGGCACAATCGGTAAATCCACCAGTGGATGAACCGATATCGAGCATCACAAGTCCATTCATGTCGAGATCGAAGTAACGGATCGCTTTTTCAAGCTTTAATCCGCCTCTGCCGACATAGGGATGTACTGAACCCTTTACTTTCAGTTCGGCTTCCCGTGGGATCTTCATGCCCGCTTTTTCAATCCGCTCATTGTTGGCATATACCAGACCAGCCATGATTGCGGCTTTTGCCTTCTCACGACTTTCGTAATATCCCTGCTCAACCAGCAGAACATCAATTCGTTCTTTCGGGAGTGACATGTCTTTCTCCTATCATGTAGTAATCCTAATTAATCAATAATGTGTTCCAATTTCTCTAATTGTTCCAGTTATGAAGGGAACCGAGTTCTGGACATACCATATGAAGTTTGGGCTGCCATGCTGCGCAGCTCCGAACTCACATTCTCAACCGTGAGTCCCACTTCAGCTCTTTGATCCTCAATACTGCCATGTTCAATGAATCGATCCGGAATGCCCATCAGTTGCACATGAACATCATGCAGCCCTTGTTCTGCATAAAACTCCAGAACTGCACTGCCCATACTGCCTGCTTGTGATGCTTCTTCAAGCACAATTAACTTCGTGCCTCGAACTGCCAGATCACGCAGCATCTGCTCATCAAGCGGCTTAAGGAAGCGGGCGTTAATTACGCCAACCGTAATGCCTTCTCTTTTAACCGTCTCTGCAGCTTCTTCAGCAAGCTGTACCATTGATCCTGAAGCGATAATTGCATAACCTTCCGATGGACGAAGCTGTTCCCATGTACCGATTGGAATCGGAATGAGTTCATCATCAAGAGGCACGCCTACAACATTGTTTCGTGGATAACGATATGCAATTGGACCTTCATTATATTCAAGCGCCGTCTTCATCATATGGCGCAGTTCATTCTCATCCTTAGGCATCATCAGAACGATATTCGGAATATGACGCATAAACGCCACATCGTACACACCTTGATGTGTTTCACCATCTGGACCGACAAACCCGGCACGGTCAATGGCGAACATGACATTAGCGTTATGACGACAAATATCATGTACAATCTGATCATACGCACGTTGCATAAACGTCGAATAGACGGCAAATACAGGTTTTAAGCCTTCCATCGCCAGTGCTGCACACATGGTGGCCGCATGCTGTTCAGCAATACCCACGTCAACCATGCGATCAGGGAATTCCTTACTGAAAGGAATGAGACCTGAACCTGTTGGCATGGCTGGTGTTACCGCTACAATTCGTTTATCCTGCTTGGCAAGATCAATCAACGTTTTACCAAACACTTCCGTGTACATCGGTTTTCCTACAGCTTTAAGTACTTGACCTGATTCAATTTTGTACGGAGAAATTCCGTGCCATTTGTGTGAATCCGCCTCAGCTGGCTGATAGCCTTTACCTTTGGTTGTCAGCACATGAACCATTACAGGTCCATCCACATTATCCGCCTGTTTGAACGTTTCAATCAATTTCGGAATGTCGTGTCCATCAATGGGGCCTAAATAGGTAAAGCCCAACTCTTCGAACAGAACTCCTGGAACCATCATGTATTTGACACTATCTTTAATCCAGCTCGCCGATTTGGCCAAACGATCCCCGATGGCAGGAATTTTCTTGAGCATTCCTTCCACGTCATCCTTGGCTTTCAAATAATGGCGATCGGAACGAATTTTGCTCAAGTATTTATGCATAGCCCCGACATTCGGAGCAATGGACATTTCATTATCATTGAGGATAACCATCAGCTTTTTCTGCTCATGACCGATGTGATTGAGAGCTTCAAAGGCCATACCACCTGTAAGCGCTCCATCCCCGATCATCGCAATCACCTGATTGTCTTCACCCTTGAGATCACGGGCAAGCGCCATACCCATCGCAGCAGATAATGATGTACTGCTGTGGCCCGCTTCCCATACATCATGTTCACTCTCGTTACGTTTAACAAATCCGCATAGGCCATTATGCTGACGCAGTGTATCGAAGCGATCCATTCGCCCCGTTAGCACCTTGTGTACGTATGCCTGATGCCCTACATCAAAGATCATTTTGTCCACTGGACTGTTATAACAGTAATGCAGGGCTACCGTGAGCTCAACCACTCCTAAGTTGGGTGCGAGATGGCCCCCTGTAACGGACAGCTTCTCAATCAGAAACTGCCGGATCTCTGCCGACAAAAGAACGAGATCATCCTGAGACATCGACTTTAGATCACTGGGTTGTTTAATTTGTGGAAGCAGCACGAGAATCTCCCCGCTTTCCTAGATTGTTTGATTTGGTGTAATCCATATATACACAGTTTATTAAATAACATTAAAACATTATAACATAAAAGAACAAGAATCATAATTTACGGCACTATACTCCAGATAACGAGCATTTTCGCCAGCAAGGTTCGTATGATCTTCCTCAATATGTATTCACTTACCCACTTGTAACAGCCCTTCTTCATGAAGCCCAGAAAAAGCACATTAAATTGATTACACAATACTGGGTGATTTGAAACAGTGACACTCAACGAAATCTAATGATCACGACTCATCAGATAATCTGCGATCTCCATCAGTCTGGAAGGGTCTGGTAACTCCGCTCTGCCGAGTGCATCTTTCGCAGATTGCGTCAGAGACTTTACCTCTTGAAGAGAGGCATCCATACCAATAAAATAAGGGTATGTAACCTTTTGCTGATTCACATCACTTTGCGTTTTCTTGCCCATTTTCTGCTCGTCACCCGTCAAATCCAGAATATCGTCCTGAATCTGGAAAGCCAGCCCCAGATCTCTACCAAATACACGCAGCGCCTCCAACTGTCCTTCTGTCGCACCACCAATACGAGCACCGGCAATGAGGGAAAACACAATTAAATCTCCAGTCTTGTGCAGATGAATGTATTGCAATTGGGCAAGATCTGTCATGCCCTGCTCGCCTTCCATATCAGCCACTTGTCCGCCAACCATACCTCTTGCTCCAGCCAGTTCGGACAACTCCTCCACAATGGACAACAATGCATCTGCAGACACACCGCTGCGACGACCAGACTGAACGATACTATAAAAAGCATGCGTTAACAGTGCATCGCCAGCCAATATTGCTGTCGCTTCACCAAATACTTTATGGTTCGTTAATTTTCCCCTGCGATAGTCGTCATTATCCATGGCAGGCAAGTCATCGTGGATCAACGAATACGTATGAACCATCTCCACGGCGCAGGCTACCGGCAATGCAGCTGTACGCTGTGCACCGAAGGCTTCCGCCGCAGCAACGACCAGAAGTGGACGAAGGCGTTTGCCCCCGGCCATAAGTGAATACTGCATCGCGTCAACCAGTGACTGAGGTACATCCCAGTGCACAGGAAGAGTCTGCTTCAACTCTCCCGTCACTTCAGCTGTAACTTCCTCAAGATACGTTTCAAACGAAGGACGATTACTCATTGACTTCACCGCTTTCGTCGACGGCAGCGCCGAACGGTTTTTTGCGAAGTTCCCCATCCTCTTCTACGATCATCTCGATCTTACGTTCCACTTGTTCCAGCTTCAAACCACAAAGTTGGGAAAGCTTCATTCCGCGCTGAAACAAATCGATGGCCTGTTCCAGTGGAACATCACCATGTTCAAGCTGACCTACGATGTCTTCCAATGCCGCCATTGCCTCTTCAAAATTCAATTCCGGTTCATTCGCCATGGGTATTGTCGTCCTCCTTCATTCCCCAAACCTGACAGTCCAGCTGTCCGTCTGTTAATTTAATCTTTATCGAATCTCCAGGCTGTACATCCTTCATCGATTTGATCAATCGTTGCTCCTGCTCGTCGTATACAAGGCTGTATCCGCGTGACATAACTTTGAGCGGGCTTAGCGCATCCAAATGACGTACAGATGATTTCCACTGCTGCTGCTTCGCTCTCGTGATGGATCGGATTGCAACCTCCAGCTGACGTCGGGCTGATGCATTCTCCCGTCTTGCAGCATTCACCTGTTCACGAGGATTGAACCGCTGTAGCGCTGCACGCAAACGCTCCTGTTTCTCGGTTGTCCATTTCATACGTGTATCTACAGTTCGCAGAAGACGCTGCTGCAGCATATCCAGCCGCTCCGTATGCTGCATTAAGGTACGTCTGGGATGCACAAGCACAGGTGACCGTTGCAATCTCGCCAATCGCTCCCGATTATGGACAGCACGCTGACGTAAACTGTGCTGCAGCTGACGCTGGCGCTGAGCGATCTGATCAAGCAGCTCAGCTCGATTGGGTACTGCCAGTTCGGCAGCAGCCGTAGGTGTTGCCGCACGCAGATCAGCAGCAAAATCGGCAATCGTAAAATCCGTTTCATGCCCAACTGCTGAAATCACTGGAATGGCTGAGCCCACAATTGCCCTTGCCACGATCTCCTCATTGAAGGCCCATAACTCCTCCAGTGATCCGCCGCCTCGTCCGACAATCAACACATCGGCTTCGCCCATTCGGTTCAGGTTATTGATGGCCTTCACAATGGACGGAGCCGCACCTTTACCCTGAACGAGTACAGGATACAAAATCACTTGGGCAGAAGGATATCTGCGTTGCAACGTGATCATGATATCCCTTACCGCTGCTCCTGTCGGTGAAGTAACCACACCAATCGTCTGTGGAAAACGGGGAATCTGCCTTTTTCGAGATGCAGAGAACAGCCCCTCATCCTCCAGCTTTTTTTTCAGCTGCTCATAGGCCAAGTATAGGCTTCCGATACCGTCCGGTTGCATATGTGTGGCGTAGAATTGATATTGTCCGTCTCGCTCATATACAGAAACATTACCACGAGCAATAACCCTTGCACCCTCCTTCGGTACAAAGGGCAATCGTTGATTATGGGAAGCAAACATAATGGACTTAATTCGGCTGTCCTTATCCTTCAATGTAAAATACATATGACCGCTGGAGTGATGTGTAAAATTGGAAATCTCTCCGCGCAACCATACATCCGACAGTACCTGATCCGATTCCAGTTTCATCCGAATGTATCGGTTCAGGTCTTTTATGGAGTAGATCTTTTGATCTGCCACAGATTCGACCTAGGCCAATCCGTGAGCGCGTTTGGCTGCGATCAGTGTATTTTGCATCAACATGGTAATTGTCATTGGACCAACGCCACCAGGAACTGGAGTAATTGGGCCAGATACTGTCTTCACGCTCTCGAAATCTACATCCCCTGCCAGTTTACCGTTATCCAAGCGGTTCATCCCAACATCAATTACAACGGCACCCGGTTTGACGAAATCCGCATCCACAAAGTTTGCACGTCCAATAGCAACCACAAGAATGTCTGCCTGACGCGTGATCTCTTTCATGTTCGCTGTACGGGAATGGCACATCGTTACCGTTGCGTTCTCACGTTGGAGCAGCAAGGATACCGGTTTACCAACAATGTTGCTACGTCCGATAACTACGGCATGTTTGCCTGACATTTCAAGACCGGTACGTTTGATAAGCTCAATTACGCCCGCAGGGGTACATGGCAATAAACTATCGTCTCCAATGACGAGGTTCCCCACATTAACAGGATGGAATCCGTCCACATCCTTGTCCACGGCGATTGCATCAATCACCGCTTTCTCTTCGATATGTTTCGGCAATGGGAGCTGAACCAAAATACCGTTAATGGATTCTTGTTTGTTCAGCTTGTCCACCAGCGCGAGCAGATCCTCTTGGGACGTGTTTGCATCCAAACGATGAACTTCGGAATAGAAACCGAGGTCATGACATGCTTTTTCTTTGTTACGCACATATACTTGGGATGCCGGATCTTCCCCGACGAGCACAACAGCCAGACCAGGTATTACCCCCTGTTCGCTAAGCTGTTTCACTTCTGTTGTCATGCTTGCGCGCATTTCTTGGGATACTTCTTTTCCGTTAATAATAGATGCTGTCACTGTACTCTCTCTCCCTTATGTGAACATATTTTTAGAGGTTGTTCAAAAAGTCCGCTTTTGATTACGAAGGATGCCTATCGGCATCATCAGCATCGAATATGAAATTCAGCTAGTTTTCCCTACGCTCCGCTACTCCATCTCTAGCTTCATCCCATCTTCTCGGTACTGAAAATCGGTCTTTTTGAACACGCACTGTAGTTAATTGTAACTTAAGACAGTTTTGCTTTGATGGTGCTGACTTCCTGAATCATGCGCCCGAGTACGCCGTTAACGAACTTACCAGATTCATCTGTACCAAAATATTTGGACAATTCAATCGCTTCATTGACGGATACTTTTGCTGGAATATCATCACGAAACACCATTTCATACGTTGAAAGCCGTAAAATCTGACGGTCTACACGCGACAGACGGCTAATCTGCCAGCCTTTCAAATAATCGACCAGTAACCCGTCAATCGCTTCTTTATTGTTCCAAGCGCCCTGTACCATTTCGGTCACATAGGTACGCATTACATCTGCATCATGAATTACCACTTCGGTTTCATTGTCTTCAGCGGCTTCATTAATCAGCATATTCACGGCTTCAGCTGCGCCCACTTCATTCATTTCCATCTGATACAGACTTTGTACTGCAATTTCCCTTGCCAAACGTCTTTTCATGTCCTGCCTCCTGCAGCGCTCCCTGTGGAGCGTCATCATGCTTATTTTAAAATATAAAATCTTTGATGGAATCAGAGATCTTATTATATTGTTATCCCTTTTCACAAAAAAACCTGCAATCGTTTCCTCCAAAAAACGGGCAACCTAAACTACAGCTCTATTTTCGGAAGAAACATATTGCAGGGTTCAGGTGGCTCACTTAAAGGGACGCCAGCGATCGCCAAGCCATTGCCCCCATTCCCTCCAGGGAATGAACGAGCCCAGCTTCGAGTCGCTTCGTCTGCCTAACGTATAACCGATGAACACCAAGAGTGCAAAGAACAACATATCCCAAAAACCGATCCATACATAAAGAAATCCAAAAAAGATGCCGCCGACAATTCCGGTAATTCGGCCTCTGTGACTATCCCAAATCTCTCTCCACAGCATCAGTGAAACTCACCTCATTCCACTCGACTCTTGTAGTTAGGCGACTGGGTAACGTTGGCAATATACACGGTGACAAAAGAAACCGGGATACCCGTAATCTCCTGTACATGATCATGTATTGCCTTCTGCAGTTCGGCTGTCAGCGTCGGGATAGGCGTCTCGCCATCCACTACTGCACGGATCATAATCTCCAGTCCGGATTCAACCACACGAATTCGAGCTTTGACATCACGTACTCCCCGGAAACGGGAAGTCGCTTTGAGACAGAGATTTTCAATCGTTTCCATCGAAATCTGCACATCACCATACTCGGTACGCTGATCTACAGACGGCAATGAAGCACGATCACGCCGAACCGAAATGTAGAAAAATCGCAAACTCAGGATAAACAAAATCGCTGCTGCAACAACGGCTGCAATAATGACGTTTTGTTCCTGCTGGTAATTCAATTCGTAAGGCAGCACACCACTGATAAGAAGTATGACTGCTGCCGATATTGCTCCAACGCTTATGCTGTATATAAACAACAGAAGCCGATCCAGTATTTTAGCCACGAACTGCACAGCCTCCCTTGCTCACTAACATGGCTTTAACCTGACCTTTGGCAAAAGGATAACCCTCAGGTGCAAGCTTACGCTTATTATGAAGACCTGTCCAAGACGGGATAACCCCCGGCAGTGATGCCGGGGGAATCTGTCTTCTTTTATTTTACGCGCTGACTGTTCAGGTCGATTTCTTCCACTTTCTCGGTGCTCTTGAACTGAACATCATGAATGTGCACATTCACTTCATTCACATTCAATCCTGTCATGTTCTCGATGGAGCGTTTCACGTTCTGTTGAATTTCGGTAGCCACCTGTGGCAGACGGTAACCATATTCAATAATTACGGAAACATCCACTGCAGCTTCACGCTGACCTACTTCAACCTTAACGCCTTTGGAAAGGTTTTTGCGACCAAGCAATTCAGCAAATCCACCAGCGAATCCGCCGCTCATGCCTGCAACACCTTTGACTTCAACTGTAGCCAGTCCAGCGATCACTTCAATAACTTCAGGTGCGATCTGGATTTCACCGATATCCGTTCGTTCAAATTCTGTCGGCAGTGTACTCATAACTGTTCAACACACCTTTCGCGAAATAAGTTTGCGGCCATCCGTCAGGGCGCTGGTACTCAGGCCAATCTGGCCTTCAGAACCCTTCCGGTCCGGCTTTACCGGAACTCCTGCACCCTTCATCCGCGTATGTGCGGCGGCTTATCCTCTGCAGGAGACATGCGCTCTTATTATTACATACTATATCATTTGGGCTACATTATGACAAACAAGCCCAATATACCTTTTAAATCTCATTTTCCTCAAGAAATTTGATATCAAAGTCACCCCGAACAAACGTTGGATGATCCAGCAATTTCTGATGAAAAGGAATCGTTGTGGAAATGCCTTCAATCGCGAACTCAGCCAATGCACGCTTCATCTTCGCGATGGCCTCTTCCCGGTTTGCTCCCCATACGATCAATTTAGCGATCATGGAGTCATAATAAGGAGAGATCGTGTACCCCGGATAAGCTGCACTATCTACACGTACACCCGGTCCTCCTGGTGCAAGGTAGAAACCAATTTTGCCTGGTGACGGCATAAAGTTACGGTCCGGATCTTCTGCGTTGATACGGCACTCAATCGACCAGCCATTGATCACAACATCTTCCTGACGGAAAGAAAGCGGATTGCCTTCAGCTACCGAGATCATTTCGCGGATCAGATCCACTCCTGTAACCATCTCTGTTACGGGGTGTTCCACCTGAATACGTGTATTCATTTCCATGAAATAGAATTCACCGTTAGGGCTGAGCAAGAACTCAAGTGTACCTGCTCCCGAATAATCCACGGCAAGCGCCGCCCGTACTGCTGCTTCTCCCATCAATGTACGCACATCTTCGGAGATGATTGGACAAGGTGCTTCTTCCACCAGCTTTTGACGACGACGTTGAACAGAACAATCACGCTCGCCCAGATGCACTGCATTTCCATGTTTGTCTGCAATGATCTGAATCTCTACGTGCTTCATGCCTGTCAGGAATTTCTCCAGATATACTCCGGCATTGCCGAAAGCTTTTTGTGCTTCCTGCTGGGCAGCTGTAATTTGCTTGATCAGCGCCTCTTCATCTTCAGCAATACGAATCCCTTTACCTCCACCACCAGCGGTAGCTTTGATAATGACAGGATATCCAATATCTCTAGCAATCATAATGGCTTCATTCATATTTTCAACCAAACCGTCGGACCCCGGAATGACAGGAACACCTGCATCCTTCATCGTCTGTTTGGCGACAGCCTTATCACCCATTTTGGTAATGGCTTCCGGAGAAGGGCCGATGAACGTAATATTGCAGGAACCACAGATTTCTGCAAAATCAGCGTTCTCTGCCAGGAATCCATAACCTGGGTGGATCGCATCACATTCTGTCAGTGTAGCTACACTCATCAGGTTGGTGAAGTTTAGATAACTGTCTTTCGAAAGTGTAGGCCCGATACAATACGCTTCATCTGCCAGACGAACATGCAGGGAGTCTTTATCCGCTTCCGAATAGACTGCTACCGTCGAAATGCCGATTTCACGACAGGCACGAATAATACGTACCGCAATTTCGCCACGGTTCGCAATCAGTATTTTTTGAAATTTCATTTCGTTATTGTCCTCCTTCGAAGCTCATGCAGTTGCCGTTAATGCGGCAGTAACCGTTATTCCGGTTTAACCAGGAACAGGGGTTGTCCATACTCAACCAGCTGTCCGTTCTCAACCAGCACTTCAACGATTTCTCCCTTGATGTCAGCATCAAGTTCGTTCATCAGCTTCATCGCCTCAATGATACATACCGTTGTTTTCTCAACAACTTTATCACCAGCGCTTACAAAAGGACCCGCTTCCGGCGAGGAAGCTCTGTAAAAAGTACCCACCATCGGAGATACAATTTTATGTAAATGACTTGTAGTATCGACTTGCGGAGCAGCCTCAGCTACCACTGTAGTCGGTTGCACCTGTGGTGCAGCAATCATTTGCGGTTGAATAGCAGCTGCCTGAACATACTCGGTTTTACCCGGTTTGCGAATCGACAACCGTGATCCTTCGTTTTCAATTTCCAACTCTTGAACGGAACTTTCATCTACCAGTTTGATCAGTTCTTTGATCTCACTCAATTTAAACATTTCCATTATTCACTCCTTCGGCATCATGCCAGTCTCACTAGGACGGTCATATGGCTTTATGTATTATATCATAATCATTAAAAATGGAAAGAGCCCGAGATCTGATCCAGCTCTCGGGGCTACTTTTCCATATTTAGATTACTGTTCTGTCACGTATTGCACGCTGATTTTATTTTGGGATACAGCCAGCTCTTTCATAACGAGATCCACAATGGAAACCGCTTGTTTTACATCCAGTTTGTCACTGAGAACAACGACTTTATACTTATCGGCATCCTCTTGAACGATGGCATTTGCAAACTGCTGCGACAGGGTTTCTTCGATGCCATTGATTTTGGCTTCTTTTTCTTCCAGCGTACGAAGCTGCTCTGTTGCTTTGGCATTTTCTTCTGGAGTTTTGCTCAGATCACCCGCAACGGTCATAAGTTCTTCATATTTGCGATTGTTGCTCTCCTCACGCTGCCACTGGTAGTTCTGGAACTGGCTGCTGGCAGACGCCGCCGTATTCTGCTCCTCCATCTCTTTGAGTACGTCCTCATCGGTTTTCGTTGCGCTGCCTTCTGTTCCAGTACTTGTCTCAGGGGTGGTCGCTGCGCCTTTGTCTGTACCTTTCTCGCTGCCTTTACCCGCTTCACCTTGTTTCTCTCCGGATTCCGCAGCTGGTGATTTCTCAGTGTCTCCAGCTTCTTTACCATCTACAACCGCAGGATTATCCACAGATTCAGTTGCCGTTTGATCTCCTTCAGTGCCTGTAACTTCGCCACCATTCACCACTTCATTCACAACCAGACCTTCTGTCGGATCAAGGATTCCAGCCGTTTCCTTCGCTTCTCCCTGTTTCATACCATCCACCTGCGTGCTCTCAGCTACAGGCGCATTAACCGGACCGGAATCTTCAGTGAACAGGTAATAGGCGGACAAAATGACCATCAGACTCAGCATGGATACGAGCCATACCGTTTGACGTTTGTTATTCATTAGAACTTCCTCCTCGAATTGGCTTCATTCTTATGACAATCAAACCTTGTGATACATGGTTCTGGACTAATCCTGTTTGCGCGGAACAACCGAAATCCGGTAGGCCGCAACATTCAGTCCTTTTTCCACAGCATCTGTAATCAGGTCCTTCACAACCTTGTTCTCTGCACCTCTGGCAACAACAAGCACGCCCCGGATCTGTGGTTTGAGCTTTTTCGTGACAATCGGTGTCTGATCCCCTGATATTTCATACGTAATAATCTCACCATCCCGGGTATATTGCGTCATATGTCGCTTGCCCCCGCTTGCATCCGTTTCTTCGGTGAGCTGCTGCGAATCCTTCACATTACGCTGTACAACAAGCTCCTCTGTAGAATCCACGGTAACCATCACATCAACAGTTCCCACACCTACGATATTTTCCAGCACACCCTTGATCTTGTCCTCAAATGCGATCTCTATCGCCTGAAATGGATTCTGCTCCGTCGGATCCGTCTGTATGGATGCCATCGATGTAGCTGGATCAGGAGGCTCGCGACCGATATTTTCGGAATCAATCTTTTTGACATTGACGAAGGAGTTGAACAACATGATTCCGACTCCGATCAAACCAAGGATAATCAGCCAACGAAAGGTTTGACTGCGCCGCTGCCCGCCTTCTCCTCCGCCGAACCAGCTTTCCATCTTTTTAAGCCATTGCCTCATCGGATACCCTCCTTCTTACAGCGCCGAAGCGCTTTTCTTTTCTTTCACCTGTACTTTGTTTGCATCAATATCCCACTTCTCTGTCAACAGCGTAATAATTTGTACTGCTCGTTCAGATCGGGAGGACGTCTGTCCTTGCTGAGAGTTTGGCTCTGCCTGCTCACCCGACACAGGTGTGGAGTCTGCTACCTGTCCATTTTGGGGTTCGCCAGAGTTACCGTTACCCATGTTACTTTCACTTTTGCTACCGCTGTTCACCTCGATCTGTACATCAGGCACCTCAATCTGAACAATCTCGATTGGCTCCTGAACTGGAGGAGATTCAGTGGTTTGGGATTCCGGATCAGAGTCGAATATCGGTTTTGTCGTTGCCGTTGCTTCCTGTTGGGCTGTATCGGAGTTGACTTTCCCAGCTGCTGTCTCACCTGACATCTCCACCAAAACATACTGGATCACCGGAAGTTCCACCGAAGAGGCCAAATCCGTCTCCGGCTTTCTTGTATCCATGGCGAGCTTTACCTCAACAGACTGCACTCGCTCCCCGGTTGTTTCTTCAATTTGCCCTTTCATTACGTTAGCCAGCTCTTTGGCTGTCCATTGCAGCGATTGTTCCTGTTCATTGGATTGCAGCCGCCTGCCCTGAGCCAAAATCTGTTCAAGTGTTGCATTTCCATCAGATGGCGAATCCATGGCGGTCATCGCTCGCTTAAGTTCGCCAACCGGATCACTTTTCAAGAGCTTCGTTATGGGCGATAACAGGGTCAGCAGGATAAGAAGGCTCAGCACAAGCTTGACATAGCGTTCCATGGATCGATTGGGCAACAGCATATCCACGAAAGTCGCCAGCAAAACGATCATGATCAATTCCCGGAGCCAGCTGCTCAGCCACCCCATCCTTCCAGCCCCTTTCTCTCAAGCATCCACTCATCTCATCATGACGGTCAGATTGCCTGCGGTTAGCAGGATCGTGATTGCCAGAAAAAACATCAGTCCGACAGCTGCCAGTGCCGCAAATACGTAAAGCATGCTTTTGCCTATCGCCTGCAGACATCCTACAATTGGCGTATCCCCCAGCGGTTGCATGATCGCGCCAGTTATGTTGTAGATCAGCGCTAACGTCAGAATTTTAAGTGCAGGAAACGCACATAGAAACAAGATGATGATGACACCCGTTAGTCCGATTGCATTTTTCACCAGCAGTGACGCTGTGATAACCGTGTCCGTTGCATCCGCAAACGTTCTACCGACAATGGGGACAAAGTTGCCTGCGATGTACTTCGCCGCTTTCAGACTGACACCATCTGCCACGGAGCCCGATGCACCCTGCACCGAAATTACGCCCAGGAACATCGTAAGCAGTATACCGAGTAGAGCCACACTAATGTTCCGTAAGAGATCTGCCAACTGTGTAAGCTTGTACTTGTCGGACAAAGAACTGACGAGATGTAATACGGCTGAGAAAAAGAGTAGCGGGAACACCAGCAGGTGGATCAATGTACCGACCAGATGAATCATGAAGATGATCAGCGGATGGGTCACAGAAACGGTAATGACATTCCCCATTGAAGCCAGCAGCGTAAACAACAGGGGCACCATGGCCATCATAAAGTTAATCATGCTGGCTATGGCATCCTTGGCGTATCCAATCGCCACACTGAAGCTGTTTATGGCGATAATAATAATGACCATGTAACAGATAGAGTAAGCAATTTTGCTAATGTTATTTTTCTCAAAAGCAGTCTGCAATGTCTCCAGAATCATACTCAGCACACTTAGCATCACAATCGTGACCAGGAGTTTGCCGTTATATAAAATCTCATGCAGCATGAAGGTTCCAATTGCTATAAACACTGACTTCAGGCTGAACCCTTCATTGCCGGGCATTAACATATCCATAAAGGAAGGCGTTTTTCCTTCCGGGAAAAAACCGCCGTATTGTTGCATAAGTTGGTCCCAATATTTTTCTACCTGATCCTTGGGAAGCTGGTCAGCCTGCTGCTGCATCCACTCTCCCGAGGGAGAACCCGCGAATACCTGTCCCATGATCGCAAACAGAAAACACAGCGTCAGCACGAAGGTAAGGCGCCACTGCGGCTTATGATGCATCATTTTCATATGAAGTCCGCACGCCTCCCTCTACACCGGCATCAGCTTCATGACGGTTTCGATAATAATGCTGATGATCGGTATCGCGAGTACAAGGATCAGCACCTTGCCAGCAAGTTCAATTTTGGAAGCAATGCTCTCCTGGCCTGCATCCCTGACAATCTGTGCTCCAAATTCAGCAATGTACGCTATGCCTATAATTTTTAGTACGGTTTTCAGATAAATACTCTCCATGCCTGAATTTTCGGCAAGCCGTTTCAACACCTCGATTACCGCGCCAATCTTGCCAATCAGCAGCATGAAGATCACGATGCCAGTTGCAGCAGCAATCAGAAAAGCGAACATGGGCTTCTGTTCTTTGATAACTAGAATGAGCACCGTTGCGATGAGAGCCAGACCTACAACTTGGATAATTTCCACAGGTCACCACCATCCCGGCTTCATGACCGTTTTCATTGAAAAAGAAATATCGATTTGATCTCTTGCAGCAGGCTGTCCAGCATACGGACCACCATGAACAATACAACGACAAATCCGATCACGGTCACCCAGTGAGCCATATCTTCCTTTCCCATTTGTTTCAGCACCGTATGAATCATTGCAATGATGATTCCGATGCCCGCAATTTGAAAGATTGCGTTCACTTCTAAATTCATGACCTTGGCACCTCACTATCCCGGCTATTTCAGAAGATCAGAATGACGATTAACGCTCCGACAAGCATCCCGAGACTGCGGCACATTCGTTCATATTTCATTTGATCGGCTTGGGCACGGGATTCCTCATGCATAAGTTGCTGAATGGCTAACGAGATGTGCTTGGTCTGATCCTGACGATCGCTGGTGCCAAGGCTGAAGCTCAATTGCAGCATGACTTCCCGCTCGTCCGCCTTCATGGCTGATCTTCCCCACGCTTCTTCTACACCAGACTGAAGACTCTCACGAGCAGTGTGTCCATGAGGAGGTTCCATCTGTTTGGCTGCGTGGAGAAACAGCGTCCGAACAGGCTCTTTTGTCTGGGCTCCCATTTTCCCCATGGCATCAGGTAACGGGGTCAGCCCGTAGTTAATCTCTGTCATCAACCGTTGGAGAGCGGCGATTAATTCTCGCAGTTGTCTTGGCCTCAAGGCATACTGCCTTGCCTTGTAGAATCCGGCGAGGGTACTGGCCAGCAGAATGATGACGGCACCGAGCATGTTAACCAAAGGCCTCACCTCCCACTTCCGTTTGCTGGAGACCACGCATTTTGCCATCGGCCAATCGGAAGGTCATGCCCCGGCTCGTCCGTTGCAGCTGTACATAGCGTTGGAACATCTGCTCGACGATTAGGGTTCTCAGTGCTGGTCTGGAAGAAAGTTCGGCCAGATCACGACCGTGCGCAGTAGCGATGACAGATACGCCTGCATGAAGTGCTTCCATCACCGCCTCCGCATCTTCCGGTCGGCCTATCTCGTCCACGATCAGGACATCGGGAGACATGGAGCGAAGCATCATCATCATGCCCTCAGCCTTTGGACAACCGTCCATGACATCGGTGCGAGGCCCCACATCAAATCCGGGTACGCCCTTGTAACTTCCAGCGATTTCGGACCGCTCATCAACGATGCCAACCTTTAGACGTGGACGTATGCCCTGAACATGTTCATTGACACCCGTAAGTTTGGTTCCACTGCTAATCTGTCTTGCCAGATCCCGCAGTAATGTGGTCTTGCCTTGCTGCGGAGGTGAAAGAATTAAGGTGTGCATGACCTGTCCACTCTTCATATCCAGCAGATACGGCAGAATCCGATCAGCGACTCCGTGAATCTCTCGGGCCACCCTGACATTAAATCCATTGATGTCGCGCAGGTATTCGACGCGGCCTCCACTTAGCACTGTTCGGCCAGCCAATCCGATCCTGTGCCCGCCAGGAATGGTAATGAACCCTTTACGCAGCTCCTCTTCCAATGTATAAAGCGAATGATTGCTGATCAGATCCAGCAGCCTGTGTGTTACCTCTTTTAAGGGAATATAGGCTTCATCAGGCTTCGAAGTCGGACTGCCCTGGGGTGTGAGGAAGTGATAGGTGTCTCCTGCATTGATTTCCAGTGGTCTTCCTTCACGGATACGTACTTCCTCCACTTTATCTAATAAAGCGGGCGGCATTCTTCCCAGAATGGTTCGAATCGGTTCCGGAAAGAGATCCTTCCAGTTCACCATCATGAATAGGCCCCTCCAACCTTGAATTCGGTTTTATTGCGTTTCTGGTGCTTGTTCATATCTCAAGTTTATGTGTGTACATTGATTTTATGACGCTGAAATCTATCATTTTCTTCAAAATAGGGAGGGGAGTTAAAAATCATAGATCAGCCTACTGTTCCAGTTCTAGGCACCCGTCTAGATTCAAGTGCATATAGTGCTTGCAGACAGGTGATATTCATTCCCGGGATAAAAAAAGGACAGAACCACCTATCCCCAAATACAGAAAGGAGTTGTGGGGAGTGCGAGTTGATGTGGTAGGCAATGTGAATGAAGTGCGAAGAATGGATATTGCAGGACGATGTGTGGTTGTTATCGATGTGTTGCGAACAACCAGTACGATTGTGACGGCACTGGCATACGATGCAGCGGACGTCATTGCAGTAGAAACTGTTCCTCAAGCAAAACAATTGAACGTGAAAGATGCCATTCGTGGCGGGGAGCGTTTTGATAAAAAAATTACAGGATTCGAGGTGGGCAATTCCCCCTATGAATATATGACTCCACATATTGCGGGTAAAACCATTATTCTGACTACGACAGATGGTACACGTGCCCTGATCAAGGCATCCAAGGCTAAACATGTGTTTGCAGGCTCGTTTCTCAATGTGAAAGCTGTGGCGGCTGTTCTGTGCGAGCTGCGCCGGGATATCTTATTGTTATGCGCCGGGGATCAGGATGAGTTCGCGCTGGAGGATGGTTTATGTGCAGGCAGTCTTATCGAGGAATTGTACCGACAATCCCCTTTCCCAATTATGCTAAACGACCTGGGTTTGGCGCTCCATCAGGCTGCTGCTCATGCCGAGGACAAATTACCCGATCTGATTAGAGTATCCGCTGGTGGCCGAAGACTGGAAAGGCTAGGGAGGATGCATGACGTAACGTATTGTACCCAGTTGAACTTGCTGGACTGCGTACCAGAGATGGGTGAAGGCAACCGGATGCAACCATTCAGAGGAACGCGTAAGGAACCGCTGTTTAAATTGCTGTGAACAATCTAAAAAGGTGTACTGCGATCCCGAATGGGAATACACAGTACACCTTTGGTGTGTCTTTACAATTTCCGCTTTTTATCTGCGAACTTGCGGTCCGCCAATTACAGCTTGCTCAGCTGTATCCAGATCGTATGCTGTATGCAGCGCCTTAATTACGTCATGCAGCTTCTCTCCATCAATTACACAAGATACCTTGATTTCGGAAGTGCTGACCATCTTAATGCTAACGCCTTCGCCCGAGATGACTTTGAACATCTTCGCAGCAACGCCAGGATGGCTAACCATGCCTGCACCAACGATCGAGACTTTAACCAGGTTTTCTTCAGAAGTAACTTCACGGTAAGGCAGGCGGCTATGAAGAGCTTCAATGACACGCAATGCGTTCTCCCGGTCAGATAGAGCAACAGAGAACGAGAAGTCTGCTTTACCATCCATTACACCACTCTGAACGATAATGTCGACATCCAGCTGTTCTGATGCGAGGGCACCAAATACTTCAGCGAGAACTCCCGGTACGTCTGGTACACCCAGAATACTGATGCGAGCCACATTTTTGTCATAGGCAATTCCACTAACTACCACGCCTTGTTCCATTGTTGCTTCCTCCTTCACAACCGTTCCTTCATTATGGTTAAAGCTGGATCTTACAATCAAAGGCACACCGGAATGCTTCGCGTATTCAACAGCACGCGGATGCAATACGGCTGCTCCCAGGTTAGCCAGTTCCAGCATCTCATCGTACGAAATTTCCTTAAGCTTGCGTGCAACTTTCACGATTCGAGGATCAGTGGAATAAATACCATCTACATCCGTGTAAATCTCGCAAGCGTCTGCCTTAATGGCTGCTGCCAAGGCTACTGCCGTTGTATCAGATCCTCCGCGGCCAAGCGTCGTAATCTCGCCTTCTTCCGTCATTCCCTGGAAGCCTGCAACGATTACAATATTGCCTTCTGCCAACGCCTCATTCACCCGTTCCGGATGAATATCGTTAATCCGCGCTTTGCCGTGTACCGGCTCAGTGCGGAAGCCCGCTTGCCAGCCAGTAAATGAAATGGCTTTGCGTCCCAGCGCCTGAATCGCCATGGATAACAATGAAATCGAGATCTGTTCTCCCGTAGTCAAAAGCATATCCATCTCACGTGCAGGCAGTTCACTGTTCAGCTGTTTCGCCTGATCAATTAAATCATCCGTGGTATCCCCCATGGCCGAAACCACGACTACACACTGATGTCCTTCATCCGCTTTTTCTACAACACGTCCGGCTACGCGCTTCATGCGCTCTGTATCTCCGACCGAGCTGCCCCCAAATTTCATGACGTACAATGACAACGCAAATCCACTCCCTACCTTGTGCAGTATGCATAATTGATGTCCACCGTCATTATTCTCTCCGAAAAATGACTTTAACCCAGTATATTACGAAAGCGTCTGATAGGCTAATCTTTTTTCGAAAAAACCCTTTGCCATAGAAATGGCAAAGGGTTGAATTAACGCTTTATTTAGCTTACATCATGTGAACGTTACGCACGGGAAGAGTATTTACCTTCACGAGTATCGATCAGCAGGACATCGCCTTCGTTGATGAACAATGGCACTTGTACATTCAAGCCTGTTTCAACTTTAGCGTTTTTAGTAGCGCCTTGTGCCGTGTTACCTTTTACGCTTGGCTCTGTCTCAATAACTTTCAACTCTACGCTTGTAGGCAAGTCAATACCGAGGATTTCACCTTGGTAGCTAACGATTTTAACGTTCATGTTTTCTTTGAGGAAGTTCAATTCCCACTCCAGTTGGTCGCTAGTCAATGTGAACTGATCATATGTTTCGTTGTCCATGAACGTGTGCTCTGTACCACTAGCATACAGGTAGGATACACCACGGTTTTCAATGATGGCACGGCCAATGGTTTCACCTGCACGGAATGTTTTCTCAACGGTGTTACCGTTACGCAAGTTTTTCAGTTTGGAGCGTACGAAGGCAGCGCCTTTACCTGGTTTAACATGTTGGAAATCAAGTACGGTATAAATGTCGTTGTCTACTTGTACGGTCAAGCCTGTTTTAAAATCGTTTACTGAAATCACAAAAAATCCCTCCTGATATGGTTGAAAAGTAGGTGATATAAGACGATGGGTTAATTTAAGTTTGAACAAGTCAAACCGTCATATTACACAGACCACTACGATAGAAGAACAACCTTCCGATCGCTGTTATCCCCAGATTTCTTTTAATCCCTATCGTAATAGGGAGAAATCCGGGGATAAAGGCGAGCGCTTCGCTTCTTCAGGTTTTTTCTGCCCTCTCCGTTATTGTGTAATTCCATGTTTACTTCATTCAAAAGCATAAATTAAAAATCGTCTTATATCACCGTTGGCTGTAATTTAGCCGATTACGGTGAACTTCTTGTCCGAATTCGTCAAAATGTGAATACCTGTCTCGGTAATCACCACGTCATCCTCGATACGCACGCCGCCAAGGCCGTCAATGTAGATACCCGGTTCAACGGTTACCACCATGCCCGGTTTCAATACATCGTCGCTAAGCTTGGACAAACGAGGAGCCTCATGGACTTCCATACCCAGACCGTGGCCTGTGCTGTGTCCAAATTGCTCTCCATATCCATGTCCTGCAATGATATCACGTGCCAATGCATCTGCTTCCCGTCCGGTCATGCCCGGTTTCAGGTTCGCCAGCGTATGTAACTGGGCTTCCAGTACGATATCGTAAATTTTACGCAGTTCAGGTACAGGTGTGCCCGTTGCGATGGTACGTGTCAGATCTGAACAGTATCCATCCAAAAGCGCACCAAAGTCAAATGTAATTAACTCATTTTGTCCGATGACTTTGCCACTTGCTACACCGTGGGGCATAGCAGAACGTTCACCCGATGCAACAATGGTGTCGAATGAAGAGGAGGTTGCTCCGTGTTTGCGCATGAAAAACTCCATCTCCAAATCCACTTCACGTTCAGTCATACCCGGTTTTGCGAATTGCAAAACGTGACTGAATGTTGCATCTGCCAGATCCGCAGCTTTTTGCATTACAGCGATCTCATCTTCGTCCTTGAACATGCGAAGTTGCTCCACTATACCGGATATAGCTTTCAATTCAATGGACTGAAGCGCTTCGGCATAAGCAGTATGCGTGCCATAAGTGACATGATCCTGCTCAAAGCCAACCTGTTTGATATTCGCCGATGCAAGCAATTCGCGTACGGATTCCAACGGTTTTGGTCCATGTTCCACAACGGTAAATCCTTTGGCTTGTTGCGGAGCTTGTGTCATGTAACGGAAATCGGTAAGCAAATAAGCTTCCTGTTCCGTAATCAGCACATATCCTGCTGAGCCTGTAAAGCCCGTCATATAACGACGGTTAATCGGATTTGTAATCAGCATAGCTGTGAGTTCATGTTTATGCATGGCCTCACGCAACTTATTTACTCGTTTGTTTTCCATCGGTTACCCTTCTTTCTCTCACATTCCCGGGTCCCCGGCTCAGGTTTGTTTGTCCAGATGACGCACGAGAGCCAGCAGCCCCAGTTCATAGCTTACTTCGCCAAATCCGGCAATCTGTCCGATTGTTTCTGCAGCAATTACTGAATGATGTCTGAACGCTTCGCGTGCATGAATGTTGGATAGATGTACTTCTACTGTAGGAACTTTCACGGCATTGATGGCATCACGCACAGCATAGCTGTAATGGGTCAGGGCTCCGGCATTCAGCATAATTCCGTCTGCATCTCCCATCGCTGCATGAATTCGATCAATGATGTCCCCTTCGTGATTGGATTGATAAAAAGCGATGGAGACGCCCAGCTCCTCCGCCTGTCTGCGAATTTTGTCCTCAATATCCTTCAGACTAAGCGTTCCATAGATGCCGGGTTCACGTACTCCGAGCATGTTCAGGTTCGGGCCATTGATTACAACAATCCGTTTCATAGCTGCTCCACCCTTTCTGCAAATAACCATCTGCTATTTTAACACAGCCATTGCCGGATTGAGAAGCTTTTTTGCGGCTATGCTCCCGCTTGCTCTGGCTCACGTTTCCGTTCATCCGTGAACTCCATGGCAACGGTGTAGCCAATAAACAGTCCCCACAGCAAAAAGAAGCAAAATTCTGTAATGATTGAATCCCAGGTTAAGCGGTTTAAGGGCTTTACCATATCCAGTTTGGGACCTACCAGAACAAAGATAATGAGCCACCATAAAATCCCGTACCCCATACCTGGAAGCGGTCCTTTCCATTTTTTCAAAGTGAACGTGTAAATTAGAGAAGCGAGGACCGAAAAAACAATAAAAAACAGCCAGCCGGTCAAATGCCCTGCTGCAGTATAGATAAAATTGTGCTTGAAAAAAGGTTCAGCCAAAAATCCCAGTGGCACAATCGTAAAATGAAGCAGATAGAACAGCCAATGCACACCTCCCCAGATAAAACCTGCGAAGAAACCTAGCTCCACTGCAAATGGGAACGGTTTGGTAAAATAATGTGCCTGGCCTTGTCGCTGGGTAGGACGTTTTCCCCGGTCCTTTTGCTCTCCTCTGTCAGCACGACGATTTCCCTTATGAGATATGTCTTCACCCGTGTATTCTGTCATCAAAATTCTCCTTCATGTTCAGTTTGCAAAACTGCGAATAAATCTCCATTTTCGTCCTAACTCTATCGGGTAGTATGTACAAATAAGGACAAAGATAACAACATCATCAATGGATCGACTCGTAAACTAGAAATTGCTCTCAAAATTCGATACAATAGGGTTATTAAACTGCCTTCGACCATGAAGGCCGAGAACAGAATAGGAAGGTGAATAATTTGCCTCAACAATCCAAGCCTGTCAGCTACGGGGGGCAAGCTGTCATTGAGGGCGTAATGTTCGGCGGTAAACATGTCAACGTTACAGCTGTGCGAAGAAAAGACGGCGAAATTACGTATCTGGAAGTTCCCAAGCAAGACAAGTCCTGGGTCATGAAATTGCGGCGGATTCCACTTCTGCGCGGGATTGTCAGCATTATAGATTCGAGTGTCAAAGGAAGCAAACATCTCAATTATTCTGCTGACGCGTATGCTGATGATGAACTGGAACCTGAAGAAAAAGCAAAGCAAAAAGAAAAAGAAGGCTCAAGTTGGAGCCTTAGCATGATTATCGGTGTCACCGCAGTAGCTATCCTTTCGTTCCTCTTTGGTAAAATTGTGCTTACATTGTTGCCGGTTGTCATTGAAAATTTTCTATTTAAAAATGCATTCGACAATCAGTTTTTGCATAATTTACTGGAAGGCGGAATTAAGCTCATTCTGTTGCTTGCCTATCTGTGGCTGATTTCTCAGACACCGATGATTAAACGTCTGTTCCAATACCATGGTGCAGAACACAAAGTCATTAGTGCTCATGAAGCCGGAGAAGAGCTTACACCAGAGAATGTGCAGAAGTATAGCCGTCTCCACTACCGCTGCGGAAGTAGTTTTATTATGTTGACTGTCATTATTGGCGTATTTTTGTACTCGCTCTTCACATACGATAACCTCTGGGAACGTATGGGACAGCGGCTGCTGTTGTTGCCAGTCGTACTCGGTATTTCATTCGAATTGTTGAAGTTGACCAACTCGGTACGTGACATCCCTGTACTTCGTTATCTCGGATACCCGGGGTTGTGGCTGCAATTGCTGACAACTAAAGAGCCAACAAATGAACAGGTCGAAGTATCCATCGCTTCGTTTAACCGTATGCGTGAATTGGATGCCAAACTCGCAAACGTATCCGCCACGTCGGAAGTTCCTGTTGCAACACTTGATCCTGTGAAAGGGTGAATGATATGAAGAAGCAGGCAATCATATTTTGGACGTTCATCGCACTCGCTGCTATTGGAATCTTGGCTAGGCTGGGAAGTGGAGGTTTATCCCAAATTATCATCCCCCTCGTCGTGTTCGGAGTTGTGTTCCTGCTCTATAAATATCCGCCCCGCCGTTGGGCTCGCAAGACATCATCACCGAAGATTAAACCATCGGCTAAAACCATGGCTAAAGTAAATGCACAGTCTGGCGCCCGAAAAAGTAGCGGTTCTTCCAAAAAACGCAAGGATTATCCTTTCCAAGTCATACAGGGACAAAAGGGTAAAAGTGATGAAGATGTACCGAAGTATCACTAAAGCGCTAGTACAAACGAAATATACAGAAAAGCAATTCTCCAAACATTCGGAGAATTGCTTTTTCATTTTTATACAGGAGTCAGCGGTGGTGTCTCCGCTTGTTTCTTTCTTAGCTCCCGTCTCTGTTTGTCCAGCTGTTCAGCATATATCTTGGTATTCCACCCACTGAAAAATTCAGTACCAGCGGTAACACCAGATTGATATAAAGCTGTGCTGTCTTGCACAGAAAGGTGAAATTCCGTAGGTTTAATTCCTAGGGTAGGAATTTTCACAGTACGGAATCGATTAACCTGTTCGATATATCGCTCATCATGAGCAGTAAGCATCGTTTCAACCAATGCCTGAAGCATGCTTAAAGGTCCTCTTATTCTAGCTGGCTCCCCTTCCGTTTTGCCAACCATTTTAAAACCGACTACAGGGATGATGTCTCCTCCACGTTCTGTACGCTCTCCATCAAATAGCCAGAGCGGAAAATTGCTCAGCAATGCGCCATCAACGATGTAAACAAACTGGTCCGCAAAGCGTAAACCTTTGGACAGGATCGGGGATCTGCGAATCGCTACCGGGTCGAAAAAATAGGGAATACTGCAGCTCATTCGTACGGCCTTGGCTACTTCCAGTTTCGAAGGATCAATGCCGAATCGCTTGATATCATCTGGAAGCACCAAAATAGTACCGTTGGAAATGTCCGATGCAATGATTAGCAACTTACCTGGAGGCAGATCAGCAAACGTCCGCACCCCCTTTTTTTTCAGCATCTCCCGAATCCAGCATTCCAGCGCTTCCCCAGAATATAGTCCTTTCTTCAAAAACAGCCTTGCGGCGGGTCCGATCCACTTCGTATCAAATATGGGAGAACGTCGCAGCAACGAAGCAAACGGCGTATTTTCGATTATGCCTTTCATCTCTTCCGCCGAATAGCCCGCGGCCAGCAAAGCAGCTACGATGGAACCCGATGACGTGCCTGCTACGCGATTGAACTCAACACCGTGATCCTCTGCACCTTTTACGGCACCAGCAAGAGAAATTCCCTTTACGCCGCCACCTTCAAATACTCCATTAATCAACACAATAAAACCCCCGTTCTCCAGGCAGTCCATGCTACTACTGCCACTGTATGAGAACAGGGGTTGGTCATATTACGTTAAAATGTTTTACAGTCCATAATAGGCTTTTAATTTGGCGATCAATCCAAGCGGGTTTTTCGTCAGATACTGTGAACTGAAGAAAATATCACCTTTCACTGTATCATATTTCTCATTATATATAAGCTGATCAATGATCTCCTGGGATGTCTGCCACCCGATTTCCGGTGTACCCAGCTTATAAGGCGAGTGACCAATGTACAATTTCACATCAGTATTAGCCACTTCATTGGCCCACCAATCAACCACCTTGTCATACCGTGCTGCGCTTAGTGTCATGCTCCAGTAAACTTGAGGTGCAACATAGTCAATCCACTCCTGCTTGATCCATGTCCGTACATCGGCATTCATGCTGTCATAAGCGGTTACTCCGGCTTTTGTATCAGAACCTGTCATATCAACCGATTTGTTACGCCATACACCAAATGGGCTAATGCCATATTGAACTCCAGCTTTCACATGATGGATGCTCTCTCCGAGCTGCTTGACGAATTGATTGATGTTGTCTCGGCGCCATTCTGCACGGTCACTCGTATTCAACGTGTTGTATGCTTTGAAAGCTGCATCATCATTAAACGTTACATTGGAAGGGTAGAAGTAATCATCCAAATGTACACCATCCACATCATACTGATTAACCACTTCCATGATGGAATCAATAATATGCTGTCTCGCTTCCGGAATGCCTGGATTAATATACAGTTTGCCAGATGCATTAACAATCCAGTCCGGATGAAGCTTGGATACATGATTGGCTGCTAGCCCGGTTGTCGTTGCCGAATTAGTAGCCCTGAACGGGTTGAACCAGGCATGGAACTCAAGGCCGCGTTTGTGTGCTTCCTCGATCATAAATGCAAGTGGATCATACCCAGGATCTTTCCCCTGCATGCCGGTCAGCACACTATTCCACGGTACAAGACCTGATGGATAGGTGGCATCCCCATTAGCTCGCACTTGAACAAATACGGCGTTGATCCCCATATCCTTCAACGTATCAAGCTGCTGAATGAACTCCAGCTTTTGTTTTTCTACATTTCCTTTGGCACTAGATGAAGGCCAGTCTCCGTTTACCGTCGAGATCCAGGCTCCTCGCATCTCATCTGTATTTGGCGTAGTTCCCGTCCCTCCAGGCTCTGCTGGTGTCACTGGAGTAGGATTGGAAGCATTGCCTGTGGCCAGATTAATCGTCTGCTCAGACTGGTTCCAGCTGACCTGAATTCCCAAGTTCTCACTGACGAATCGAATCGGTACCATGACACGGCCTTGCTTCAGTTCTACCGATGCATCAAGATCAACCACGGCACTATCCACCGTTGCCTGCTGGCGTCCACTCGTCATCGTAATGACGGAATCAGATTTCTTGATCGTAACCGTGCGGGTAGCCTGTGACCAAAGTACAGATGCACCCAGTCCTTCGCTAATGACTCGCAGTGGAACCATCGTTACATTTACTTTGGGCAAAATGTAAGGTGACACATCCGACTCCAAACGCTGACCATCCAAATAAATAACAATTTCCTTTTGACTAGCTGCCTGCGCCGTCAGTCCTGCTGTTTGTAAACCCAGAACAAAAATGAGCAGCAGGATCAATCCTTTACGTAGCTTCATCAGTGCAATCCTCCAAAATAATTATAAATTCGCGGCAAATTCTGCTAGTTTAATAGACGCTCCTAATGATTGTTAAGTTGCGAATAATCGCCAAATTTTGGTCAGAAAAATGCAAAAGGACGCTCCCTACCGTTTTAACGGCAGGTGCATCCTCTGATTTTGAATGAATTTTCATTGTAAATTTCCAGTTAAGTCTGGCTTTAAAAACTTAAGACTCTGTATTGCTCATGACATCCTGAATACTTTTAAGATCACGCAGTCGAGTCTCATCCTGGCGGAAATATTCAACCAAAGATTCGATGCAGGTTATGGAATCCCAGCTCAAATGGTGTTCAATCCCTTCAACATCCTGGTAAATGTTTTCTTCCTGAACACCAATCGTCGTCAAAAATTGTTCAAGCAGATGATGGCGTTCCATCAATCGTTTGCCCATCTTTTTCCCTTTTGGTGTAAGTACCAGCCCGCGGTACTTCTCATAGATCAGGTACTCGTCTTTGTCCAGCTTTTGGATCATCTTCGTCACCGATGAAGGATGTACTTCCAAACCTTCAGCTATATCAGACACACGAGCATAGCCCTTTTCATCAATTAATTTGTATATACGCTCCAAATAATCTTCCATACTGGGCGTTGGCATCTGCTTCCCTCTCTTCTCTCTGACCTGCAATATTCTTGCCTGGTCACTATCTTATAATGATACATGTTATCAATACGCATTGGCAAGTCCTGCACAATTCATTCACTATTAACAGTCCATAAAACACTTTTCGGACTTGAATTCCTTCACCATTACGCAAGTATTGGCACGGGTTACTTATCTCTAAACGAGGCAAACTAAGCAGGTTCCGTATTGAAAGGAGTGATTTCGTGAGTACAAGTGTAGCGCAACCACCCGTTCGCAAAGCAAAAGGCACTAAACCCTTTATTCCCGATTTGGTGTATTTTGAACCCGGTGCGCTGGAATATGAGAAAGGTAAACGAATTATGGAATGGGTTACCTCGAGGGATATCCCATATCAGATGACGACATCCCATAATCGAATTACCAATCTCCCTGGTGAAACGGAACAGGAAAAGTATCGAATGGCAAAGCGTACCCTTGTCGTCGGCGTGCGTAAAACACTCAAGTTTGACCAATCGAAGCCTTCGGCGGAATATGCCATTCCCATCTCCACAGGTTGTATGGGTCACTGTCATTATTGTTATCTTCAAACAACACTTGGGGCCAAGCCCTATGTCCGTGTCTATGTAAACACCGAAGAGATCATTGAAGCTGCCAAGGGGTACATTGAGGAACGTGCACCTGAACTCACCCGTTTTGAAGCAGCGTGTACATCCGATCCTGTAGGTCTGGAGCATATTACGGGAAATCTCGGTGACCTGATTCGTTTTATGGCGGATGAGGAATATGGGCGACTTCGCTTTGTAACCAAATACCATCATGTTGATCCTTTATTAAACATCAAGCATAACGGACACACTCGAATCCGTTTCAGCGTGAATTCGGATTATGTGATTAAAAATTTTGAGCCAGCCACCTCAAGGTTTGAAGAGCGAATTGAAGCCGCAGGCAAAATTGCTCATGCCGGATATCCATTGGGGTTTATTATTGCCCCAATTATGTGGTACGACGGATGGGAAGAAGGATATAGCGAACTTTTACAAAAACTTGCCGATACACTTCCCGAAGAAGCAACCAAGGATCTAACTTTTGAGATGATCCAGCACCGTTTTACCAAAACAGCAAAAGCCACCATTGAAAAGCGATACCCCAAAACCAAGCTTGAGATGGATATCGAAAAGCGGAAAATGAAATGGGGGCGCTGGGGCCAGTACAAATATGTGTATAAGGATGATCAGCAGGATGCCCTGCGCGAGTTTATTACAGAACGCATTTTTGAACATTTCCCACTGGCCAACATTGATTATTTTACCTAAGCAGTGTGTGGCACTGGCGCCTTTAATAATGAGCCATTGATTAAAAAAGCAGGTTACATGAGCCCAGAATCATTCTGGTTTCCATGTAGCCTGCTTTGTTCTTATTTAAAATAACTCTTGAGTAAAACAAAAAGCGTCGTTACTCTGTGCTAGATAATCATCCAGTCTGGTGTAATTTGCTGTAGCCAAATCGTAATTTTCGTCATCTGATCTGTGAATAAAAGCACGCCGAGAAACAACATTAATGCGCCCCCGGCTTTCATCATAATATTGGAATACCGCAATATCCAGCGTGTAGAACCGATGAAAAAGGCCAAAATGAAGAACGGTAACGCAAATCCAGCCGTGTAACCCGTAATTAAAGCCAACCAGGTGGTTGGTTCGCTCGCAGCCATCGCGATGATCGCAGTCAAAATCGGTCCAATACAAGGCGACCAGCCTGCCGAGAAACCAATGCCAAAAATAAATGAGCCCAAGTACCCCGCTGGTTTCCATTTCATATCCATTTTGCGCTCTTTCATCAGAAACTGAGGTTTGAACAAACCAAGCAAAAATAAACCCATTAACATAATCAAGATCGCAGATAATTGACGAATGAGATCACGGTTATCATTGAAAAATTGGCCAAACAATCCGGCTCCCAGTCCGAGCGAATAAAACACAGCTGAGAAGCCTAAAATAAACGCCAGCGTATGAGTCAATGTTTTGAAGCGAACTTCACGCTGATTGCGCTCATCCTTCAACCGTTGTACCGTCATCCCCGTAATGTAGGAAAGATACGATGGATACAGCGGCAGACAGCATGGCGATATAAACGAAGCTAATCCTGCTACAAAAGCCAGCCACACATTAACATCAGGCATGAAGCGGATATCTCCCTTCCCTGGGGGCTCACTTGCTCGCGTTCAGACTCAGGCTCGGAACCCTTTTTTTCCAATCATCGTAAGAATCAGCATCATGATAAGCAAAAGTACAATTGTTGCTCCTGGTGCAAGGTTCCAGATCCCGGCCACAACCAGTCCAATGACTACGGCAATTTCGCCAATGACCACGGACAATATAATCGCCGATTTGAAACTTCGTGCCATCAGCAAGCTTACAGCTACCGGAATGGTCAGCAGTGCGGATACCAGCAATGCGCCCACGATTTTGATCGCCGTACTAATGACAAGGGCTGTCATCACGGTAATCAGCATATTAAGCAATTTCACGGGTAATCCGGTTACCGCTGCGGCATCCTCTTCGAAGCTGAGCAGGAAAAACTCCTTATGTAACAGCGCTACAACGATGACCACGATCAGCGTGACCACACCAACCAGCTTCAAATCCGTGGAGTCTAGTGTATAAATACTGCCGAACAGGTAACTCATAACATCTGTATTGTATCCTTTGCCCAGCGTGAAGAACAACGAAGCCAGCGCTACTCCACCCGACATGATAATTGCAATCGATAACTCAGCGTAACTTTTGTAAGCCTTGCGAAGTTTCTCTATCGCAAATGATGCGAGCACTGCGAAAATAAGCCCCACCGCAATCGGATACACTTCAATCAGAAATCCGAGTGCAACCCCGGCTATAGTCACATGAGACAGGGTATCCCCTATCATGGATAAACGCCGCAGCACCAGAAACAATCCGATCAACGGTGCGGTGATGCCGATTAACAATCCCCCCGCAAGCGCCCGCTGAAAAAAATCACTCATTAAAATTTCCAAAACACACACGACTCCTTCGGCCTTGCTCTAATCTGGTTGCGTACTCGCGTCTAACGTACCTGGGTGGTGGTATGCTGCAAATTAGTCTCGGCGCAGTCTTCCACCTCATGGGAATGACGGACATGGAAATGAATTTTTCCGTTTGTCACCGCTGCTTTGGAACCGAGATAACTCTCCATCCGGTCCATATCATGTGATACCATCAGGAATGTCATCCGGTGGTGTTCATGCATATGGGTAATCAATTCGAAAAAACTGGCCTGGGATTCAGCGTCGATACCCACCGTCGGTTCATCCAGAATCAAGAGATCAGGGTGATTAATAAGCGCCCGTGCCAAAAACACACGCTGTTGCTGTCCGCCGGACAGTTGTCCAATCCGTTTGTTCGCCAAATCCTCAATACGCATTACTTGCAGAGCATCTGTGCACTGCTGCTGACATTTACGGGACATTCGGCGGAACATATTCTTGTTGTTGTACAAGCCAGACATCACGACTTCCCTTACCGTCGCAGGAAACAATGGGTTAAACGCATTTTTTTGCGGTACATAACCAATCCGTTCCCAATCCTTAAATCGGCGGATCGACTGTCCGAATAGCTTGATATCTCCCTCGGCTGGAGGCAAGAGTCCAACCAACATCCGTAATAATGTCGTTTTGCCCGCCCCGTTTGAACCGATAATTCCGACAAAATCCCTTTCCTGGACCATAAAATCGAGATTTTCAATTACTCGCTGGTCACCGTAGGAAAATGATAGCTTCTCGATCTCTATGATTGGATCATGACACAATGGCATGATTTGCTGCATGGCAAAGCCGCCCTTCATTATATATAAGGATTGCAATCGAATCCTTCAGTCTATCTTATTTTAATGCGATCAGCAGATTTTGCAAATTTTTCTCCATCAGAGTGAAATAATCATCCCCGTTGGTAGCCTGTTCTTTCGTTAAACCTTCTACCGGATTCAGGACCATGGTCTCTACACCCGCTTCATTGGCAAGGGTTTTCGCCAGTTTGTCAGATACCAGCTCTTCGAAGAAAATATATTTAATCCCTTCATCCTTCACCAACTTGGCCAACTTCACAATATCTTGACCTGTGGGCTCCGCATCTGGAGAGAGTCCCATAATGGCATGCTGGGTCAACCCATAATCACGTGCAAGGTACCCAAAGGCTTGGTGTGATACGACAATTTCCTTGTTGGGTACGTTGGACAATTCATCCGTAAAGTGCTGATCCAGTGTTTCCAGCTTGGTTCGCAGCTCTTCGTAACGTTGTTCATATCCTTCTTTATGTGCAGGGTCTACTTCAACCAGGCTGTTTTTAATATTTTCAGCCATTACCATTGCCGATTTTGGACTTACCCACGTATGAGGGTCTACATGATGGTCCGCGATGTCCTCTGCGTTAGCTTCATCTGCATGTTCATCGCTATGTTCATCCACCTGTTCTTCACCATGACCGTGTCCATCATCACCTTCAGCAGTCAATAGAGTAACCCCTTCACTTACTGCAACTGATTTCACCTTGGTATCGCTATTCAGTGACTTCAGGAAGTTGGGTACCCATCCTTCCAGACCTGCACCATTGTATAGAAACAACTGGGCTTTGGATGTATTCACTATATCTTGGCTCTTAGGCGTCCAGTCATGTGGTTCAACACCTGTTGGCAGCAAATTAATGACATTTGCGTCTTCCCCGCCAATAGTAGAAGTAAACGCATAGACAGGATAGAAGCTCGTGATCACATTCACTTTGCCTTCCACCAACTTGGCACTCTCCGAATTATTCTGACCGCATGCCGACAATATGAGCAAACTAAGAACAAGCAGACCGCTGAGCAACAATTTCATATGTCTTCTTCTACCTGTCACTAGAGTCCGGTTTACCTGGTCTAGATTTCTTCCATTATAAAGTTTCACTAGTATTCACTCCGCATCTCTTAATCGTAAACATTACTGAAAGAATTATAGGTAACCTGCTCGAACTTGTCAAGACACTCTGTCCTATTCATTCTTTCCTTGAGTACGGAGTTCATAACAGTATATGCTTGTTTTCTTCGCATCAGATCTGATTTCATCCCAAAATAAAAAGTGACCCGATTCGCATCGAGCCACTTTCTATTGCAACTATATACATCCAATCCTTGGTTGCACGGTCAAATTCTTATTTCACTTGTGCACCATTAGGCATATTATCAGGTACGGTTGCCAGCGTAAGCTGGTCGCCATGGGATGCGGCCAGGATCATGCCCTGGGACAGTTCACCGCGCAATTTCACAGGCTTGAGGTTCGTCACACAGATGACTTTGCGGCCAACCATATCTTCAGGTGAATAAAACTTCGCGATTCCCGATACAACCTGACGTTGCTCATAGCCCAGATCCAACTGCAACTTCAGCAATTTATCGGCTTTCTTGACCGGTTCACAGGCAATGACTTGAGCGACACGCAGTTCCACTTTGGCGAAATCGTCAATACTGATTTCTTCTTTACCTTCTGGTGCTGTGACGGGTTGAGCGGCTTCAGAAGAGCCTCCAGCATCAGCTTGAGCTGCCTCAGGCTGCGCTTCAGCTTTTTTGCCTCCAGTCATCGCTTCAGCAATATAAGCAATCTCCTGTTCAGAGTCCAGACGTGGGAAGATCGGGTCACCCTTCTGCAATGCGTTGCCAGCTGGAATAACACCCCATTGCTTCGCTGTATCCCAAGCCGTCAGTTCACCTTCCTGAATGCCGAGTTGTTCCCAAATTTTGCGCGGAGCACGTGTCAGGAACGGCTGCAAGAGGATAGAAGCAATCCGCAGGCTTTCAATCAGATGCGACATTACCGATGCCAGTTCATTGCGTTTTGCTTCATCACGAGCCAGAGCCCAAGGCTGAGTCTCGTCAATGTATTTGTTACTGCGGCTAACAAACTGACTGATCGCTGTCAATGCTACGGAAAATTGCAAGTTTTCCATAGCCTGCTCCACTTTCTCCACAGCAGCAAGACCCGCTTCTTCAAGAGATGCATCAAATTCGGTCACACCGGAAGTAAACTCAGGCGCTTTGCCTTCGAAATATTTGTCCACCATGGCTACCGTACGGTTCAACAGGTTTCCAAGGTCATTGGCCAGGTCGGAGTTCACACGTTCTACAAAGCTTTCTGGAGTAAATGTACCATCTGAACCAAATGGAACTTCACGCAACAGGTAATAACGCAGTGCATCCAGACCATAACGGTCAATCAGAGTTACCGGATCAACGACATTGCCTTTTGATTTTGACATTTTGCCATCTTTCATCAACAGCCAACCGTGAGCGAATACTTTCTTCGGTAAAGGTAGGTCCAATGCCATCAGCATAATCGGCCAGTAAATCGTATGGAAACGAACAATTTCTTTCCCTACCAGATGCACGTCCGCAGGCCAGAATTTGTTGTAAAGCGATTCGTCGGATGAACCATAGCCCAGAGCTGTAATGTAGTTGGACAACGCATCAATCCATACGTATACAACGTGTTTCGGATCGCCTTTAACTTTGACACCCCATTCGAAAGTGGTCCGGGATACGGCCAAATCTTCCAGACCTGGCTTGATGAAGTTGTTGATCATTTCATTTTTGCGGGACTCCGGCTGAATAAAACCCGGATTCTCTTCATAGTATTTCAGCAAACGATCCGCATACTTGCTCATCCGGAAGAAGTAGGATTCTTCTTTTACCAGCTCCACCGGATGTCCGCTATCTGGACTTTTGGCCGAGATAATTTCGCCTTTGTCATTCTTCTCCACATCAACCAGTTGGGTTTCTGTGTAATACGTTTCATCCGGGATACTGTACCAGCCTTCGTACTCACCCTTGTAGATATCCCCTTGTTTCAACAAACGGTCAAAGATATCCTGTACCACTGTTTTGTGGCGCTCCTCCGTCGTACGAATGAAGTCGTCATTGGAAATGTCCAGTTTGTTCCACAATTCCTTGATGCCAACCACGATGTCGTCTACAAAAGCCTGCGGTGACTGTCCTTTCTCCTGTGCCTTGCGTTCAATCTTCTGTCCGTGTTCATCGGTTCCTGTTAAATAACGAACTGCATAGCCGCGCAGACGTTTGTAACGAACCATAGCGTCACCCGCTACAGTCGTATACGCGTGCCCGATATGCAGTTTGTCACTCGGATAATAAATCGGTGTTGTCAGATAAAATGTTTTTTGATCAGTCATAAATGACTTCTCCTCCTTCATATAGTCGTGCTTTTTCCATTGCATTTGCCTAAAAAAGAACACAAAAAACTCCCGTCCCTGTATGGGACGAGAGTTGCTCTCACGTGTTACCACCCAAATTCCCCGTGCTTTTCACAAACCACAGGCTCTGCCGGTCCTTCGACCGCCCATTAACGCTGGATCACGCCTCAGCCTTACGACAGCCGTTCTAATCAACGTCTGCACGCTCGAAAGAGGTTCCTCCGGGACCATATTCCATCCTCCTCCCAGACCGGTTCTCAGCTCATCCGGCTCTCTGCACTGGGGGTGTGTCTGTACTTATCCCTTCACTGGAAATCATATAGAACTACTGAAAACCAAACTTTTTAAACAGCTATACATACCAAAAATATACTGAAATACTGCCTCCTTTGTCAAGTGGACAGCAATCTTAAATCAACTCAATCCGCCGATATCGACCATTGGACCGTTAATCCGATACCATCACAGTCTTTTCAGCCTTCGGCGGCACCAGATCCACTCCGCCTGGATGAAACGGATGGCATTTCGCAATACGCTTAGCCGCAAGCATCGATCCTTTGAACGCACCGTGCACCTCAATCGCCTCCATCGCGTAAGCCGAACAAGTAGGATAGAAACGACATGTCGGCGGCTTCAAAGGAGAGATATAGCTGCGATACACCCGAATGGGAGCCTGAACCAGTCTGCGGGATAACTTCATCGTCAGTGCTTCCCGTGAGTGTGCTGATGACCGGATGACACTTTGGCTGGCACATGTTCAGCACAGTCCTTACAGTACCCGAAAACTTCAAATTTATGATCGACAACCTGGAATTGCTCAGGCGCATCTGCAAGCTGCATTGGGCAAAAAACGATTGGATATGTCTTCTGGCATTTCAAACAAATCATATGGTGGTGATGGTGATCCTCGCTGCAGTGTGCTCTGAACTTCACCCCATCTTCAAAGATGACCTGCTCCAGCACACCCAATTCTTGCATGACACGCAAATTCCGGTACACCGTGTCAAAACTCAGTCCGCTGTATGTCTTACCCATATATTCATAGACGTCCTTGGGTGTCAAATACCCAGGGGATTCGGCAAATAACCGGGCCAGTGTCTTCCGCTGATCCGTAATGCGGAGCCCCTGCGAGGACATGGTCGTAATAATCTGTTCTGTCGACAGCATGATCTAAAGCACCTCCTGTCATTCGAGCATTCTGCATAACCCCCAAAGAGCGACTTCAATTCCAGCTATACTTAGATCGAAATGGTTTTATTCGTCTAGGAATTGTACCCGTTAACCTGTGGAATCAAATTATGCAAATGCTGATACTTATGCTTGATTTATATACTACTAATAATGCCTTAAATGAAGTTCATAGTCAACGAAAGCGCTTGGATGCCGCTAATTACAAGCTGGACAAAAAAGAGCTGCCCCCGGTCAATTGCATGACTTGGGGACAACTCCATCTTCTGACGGTTCTGATGATCAATCCTTCGGGCGACTTTGGGGGTGACAGGATAGTACCATATAACTTCACACCAAACCGTCCGTCCTAGGTAAATTGATGAAACAATTACTTCTCTGTTGGAAGCGGTGTGAACAGCAGGTTGACAGGAAGATTGCTTCCTGGTGCCGCCGAGAACACAATCGTTACAGCTTCGCCGTACGAACCTGTGCGATAAAGTACACTTTGTTCATTTGGTGCACTCAATGATTTGCTGCCATTCGAAATTTGCACTACCTGACCATTAACGAGCGCCACACCTGAGTATCTACCACCACGAGGGTTGAATGAGATCAACGTGCGCGGAGCTACATTGTTCAGTGTAATTTTGTAAAGTACACCGAAGTTGCCCGCGTTAGAAGCTTCCGTAAAGGCCATAGGATCTGTGCCGACCAGATTCGGGTCACTTGCATTATCCCCAAGTGGCAGACGAGCGGGCTTCGAACCTACTTCTTGGTCATACGTAATGACACGTGTTGCATTCGGATACGTACCACGATTGTGCACACCATCACGATCCAGAACAGGCAGTGTGGACCATACAGCCATCGGATCTTTATTTTCTTCGATCATGATAATGTTGTAATCCAGTCTGTAGTCGCTGAAAACATCAGAATACAGTGAAATTACTTGCCCTTGCTTCATAGGAAGAGCATTGAGTTCAGTAAGAATCAATTTGCTCTCTCCTGGCTGCAACACAACATTCAATTTTCCTGTGCCATCTTGCATGGACTGGAACCAACGCTCAATCGATAACCTTCCGGCTACTGTTGCGAATGGCGAAGGACCCGCAAAGCCCATATTTTGCTGCTCTAATGTTGCCGCGTACATATTATTATTCGTAGCAACAACGTACATTTTCACGTTTTTACCGGTGTTATTTACATGGTGAATCATGAAACGGGTCTGACCGATTGAAGACTCTTTGTACACAATCCCTTCCGAATTAACGGTTTCCGGGCTGTTACTACGAATCAGCACACTTTGCTCATCGTAATAAGTGTACGGAACTTTCTCCATGGCAGGAACTTCACTGCCGTTAAAGCTGAACTTATCACCTACCGGCGTGAACAACTGATTAAAATCAGAGATAGTATACAGTGTTTCATTAGTAATATTGACATTCTTGGTATAACTGTTACTAGCACCATGTTTGTCCGTAACGGTAATTGTTACTGTTTTTGGACCCGGAACAAAGAATGCCAGAGCATTGTTTTCCCATTCCGTTTTCACAATAGCATTTTCATCATCGGTGCTTTGATCAATGTACGTGATCTTTTCACCCATTTTGTACTCTTCCTTGTCTGTCGTAAACATGGCTACAGGGGGAAGATTCGGTTTCTGAACTTGAATCGTGACTGAGTACGGATCACTCCATTGCCCGCTCGAATCCTGGACAGCATACGTTACCGTATATGTACCTGGTTGGTCAAACGAATCCTGACGGCCAGTCCAGCGCTCGTCTACGATATCCAATCCCTTTGGTGAGCTGGATTTAGTGTTGTATGTCACCGTGTCTCCTACAAAGATCTCTTTTTGTACTGTGAAGCTGGCTACCGGTTTGGTATTCAGGTTCAGTACAACCGTCTTGGCAGATTGATTGACTTTATAAGTTATATTGAGTGCCTGAGTAATCGACGTCAGTGGCACCATGAACGTATTCTTTTGTTGATAGGCAGCGCCTTTCATCGTTCTGGACTCACCGTTAACAGTGTAAATGCTACTATTTGTTTTGAAGCGAAGCTCATCTTCGCCACTAATAATAATGGTTTCTTTGGTTGTATTGTCATATTTCACTTCATAACCAACCCGATCAACCAGTGCGCGGATCGCTACATAAGATACTCCATTTTTAACAGCCATCGGCTGTCCGGCAAGATATGTTTTGCCGTCTTGCACCATTTTGTTGCTGTTCATATAAAGTGTCAGATCTCCACCTTTACTTCCGGCTACAGATTGACCACTTTTAGATGGTTGCTCAACCTCAACTGGAGCTGTTGGAACTGTTGTTTCCTCTCCCGCATCCTCTTCATCAGCAGGGTCAGTAACAGGGTCAATCGGAGTAACATCTGTACCGGTAGGTTCATTCGTCACAGGGTTTGTTCCTTCGACTGCATTGTTATCATTGTTATCAGGCTGTTTTGTATCTGACCCAGACTTCACATCCGATTCCGAGATTGTTTGTTCTTTCTTCACAACCTCCACGGATTTTACATTGGCTGTATTTGTTGTTGTTGTATCACTTTGATCGGCTGCTAGTGCATTCGCTGGAATCGCTGCAAACGCTTGGAATACAGCTAAAGCGGTAAGTATGGATAATTTCTTCTTCAAATTCATTCTTTGTCTTTGGCTCCTTCTGCTCCCATTTTATAAATATCCCCCTCAAAAAGTCATACTATTAGACGCTTAGTACCGGGAAAAGTTGCTAAAAATATTAGATAAGAATTGTAAACATTTAATAGAGCGAAAATACTATGAAAATAGTTATCTATCACACCTTCGATTTGGAGGGAATCTGTATTAAAACCCGCCGCATTTTCCAATAAAAAAATCTCTCTGTGACATGGTTGAATAAGCACCATGCCACAGAGAGATTTAGAGATATAGAATTTTTCTGATTTGCTAACGCAAACTGACGGGCAAGCGCCCTGTTGGCTGCAACTCACCTGTTAAGACGAGGGACAATGCGCGAACAACTGCAGGAGTGTTCTCGTACGTACATACATAACTTCCCGGCGTCGGAATCTCCAATAGATCATATGGATTACGCAGAGCGACGACAATCAGGGAATACTTCTCACTAAGTTTTTGAACCAAATGATGCTGACCTTTCGGAAGATGACCTGCGGAAGTGTAAGTACATACGATGATTTGATCTTCCTCCGACACATCCTTCAGGATCTGTTCCGCTTCATCATAAGTGGGCTGTGTCGTTATTTTGAGCTCCCGAACTCCGCCTCTCAGCTGCGATAACGCCACGCCAAGCGAATCTGTATGAGACCATGGTTCATCCACTTCTGTCCGTTGAACGACCTCGGGCCAGATGACATACACATTCTTTTCAGGGTTTAAGGGAAGCAATCCATCATTCTGAACTACAGTAATACTACTGGAGGCAATCTCATCCAGCCTGGATTCGATAGAGGCCAGCGACCTTGATGATTCACCTTTCTCTTTTGTTGAGAACGTGATCCCATCCTCATCAGATCCATCGGATACAGCATCATCCACTTCCATCGAGACAAACGTATGCTCCCACTGACCACAACGCGCTGCCTTCCATGAAATAATCCGTTCCAATGCCTGGTTAATGGTGGCTTCATCCACTCGTCCAGTACGAACGGCTTCCACAACAGCTTCCACAGCAGAGATTTGATCTTGCAATGTGTGGCTAACGAGAATTAGATCAGCACCTGCCTCCACAGCACGAATGGCTGCTTCTGCCACACCATATGGCTTGGATATCGCATGCATTTCCAGACAGTCTGTAATAATAATGCCGTCAAAGCCCATTTCTTCGCGTAACAGCCCCGTCAATACTTTACGGGACAATGTAGCTGGAATCGGCTCCGGTTCAATCGCCGGGAAGATAACATGAGCAGTCATGATGGCATCGACTCCGGCCTCAATAGCGCGACGGAACGGCAGTAGTTCTACCTGTTCCAGCCTGTTACGTTCATGAGGTACAGTGACCATACCGAGATGGGAATCCACCGCTGTATCTCCATGTCCGGGAAAATGTTTGGCTGTTGCAGCAACGCCTCGGGATTGATACCCTTTGATAGCTGCTGCACCATGAGCAGCTACACTCTCTGCATTTTCGCCATAAGAGCGCACGCCAATGACCGGGTTAAGAACGTTGTTATTCACATCCAACACTGGAGCGAGGTTCATATCAATACCGATGCTTTTTAACTCATGACCTAGAATTTGTGCGCATTCCAGAGTATAGTTTGGGTTACCCGTTGCTCCAAGCGCCATGTTTCCAGGTACCTGGGTGACTCCCTCTTTATCAATCCGGGCCACCATCCCGCCCTCCTGATCCACGGAGATCATCAGAGGTAACTCCCCGGCTTTAGCAGCAATCGCTTGCAAGTCGGCAGACAGTCGATTGATCTGGTCTACACTTTCCACATTCCGTCTGAAATAAATGACGCCTCCCACATGGTAATCACGGATCAATTGATTGATCTGTTCATCCGCATGCTGTCCATGGAATCCACACATAAACATCTGTCCTACCCGCTGTTCCAACGAAAGCTGATCGATCGAATTCATACGCATGCTTTCCTCCCCATTATGAACCTGCTCTTTGGTTTGACCTAAATTCGGATGGTTTCATGTGAAAATGTTTATGAAATACTTTGGAGAAATATCGCCGCTCCTTATACCCTGTTGCTTCTCCAATGGCTGTAATACTCCATTCCGTTGTTCTCAATAATAAGGCTGCGCTCTCCATTCGCTTTTGGGTCATATATTCAACAAAGGTTACACCCATCTGGTTTTTGAACAGCTGACAAAAGTAACCGGGACTGATTCCCAGCCAGTCAGCTACTTCATCAATGCCCAGATCACATTCCAGTCTAGCGTTCATATACTCGCACGCAGAACTGATCAACTCAGACACAGAAGGGCGAGGAACACTTTTCTTATCATGACAAACATAAGCAAGTGCCTCCGCCAGTTCGATTAATTCCTTGATGGAGGTTGCTGAATGCAATGCACTCCAGAAGTGCATCTCATCCTGTTCAGCCATGACATGTACTTCGCGCAATTCACGAAGCATATGTACCAGCAGAAAACGCAGACTATTTTCGGCTACACCATCCAGCGTACTCTTATGCTCACTCATCCGGTGTTTGAGCATAGCGAGCAGGTCAATCAATCCTTGTTTATTTCCCTGTCTGATCCAGCGGGTGATCAAGTCTAAATCCTCTTTTGTAATCCACATTGTTGTCCTGCTGGAAGGTTCTTTGGATGACATGATAGAGTGCTCAGCAGATTCTTGTTCCTGCGGATCGCTGCGCTGATTAGAATCATTCATGATTAGTAAACGCTGACAGTGCCGGTATCGCTCAGCCATCTGATCATCCAGTTTCACAGGCATAACATCCTGAATGACCCTTGTCCTCATGCCTGAACCTATCTCAAATGTCGTATCTAGTTCCAACTGAACCTGTTGAGCCAGTGCATCTGCTCGCAGTCTCCATTCATCTGACGCCTCTACCAACATGCACCATTCTCCCTTACGGGCCGAAATCAGCAGAGTTCCTTCACACATCCGGTCTGTAATCTCCCTAAGTTTGGAACGGATCATTCCATGCCAGCTTTGGTGCCGAGCCCCAGACCATCCGATCGAATGTTTAAAATAACCTGACACATCGATAAGCAGCAGGATATATCGTAACGAAGATGCCTGTGGTTCAGGGGAAGAAGGAGGGGAAGAATATAACGCATCTTCCTCTTTTCGCATCAGGTCAATGATATGTTTGTGCCTTACCCATACTTCCATCTCCGATTTGCGGTGGCGTTCAGCCTCCACTTCCAACCGTTTCTTCTGAATCTGGCTTGCAAGCTCCCGCAATTTCTGTTCCAGATCCAGGTAATCGATTGGCTTGCATATGTATTCATGGACATTGTAACGAATCGCCGTACGAGCATACTCGAACTGCTGATATCCTGTCAGCAAAATAATCTCGCAAGTCTCACCTTGTTCCCGCAATATTTGAATCAGTTCCAGACCATCCATAGAGGGCATGCGAATATCACATAACATGATGTCAGGGTGACATTCTGCAACTTTATCCAGTGCTTCGGACCCGCTTCTGGCCGTACCTACAATTTCAATGCCCATGTCTTCCCATGGCAATATAAAACTCAAATTCTCCAAAATCGGCAGCTCATCGTCAACCAACAACGCGGTTAGATTCATTCATCTTCCCCCTGCTCATATTGTGGAATAATACATTGAATGATAGTTCCATGCCCCGGAGATGAACATATAAACACCCCATATCCGGCCCCATATTGAATCCTTATCCGATCTGCAACACTTCTTAAACCCAGCCCTCGACGCTCTGCCATTGAAGACAGCGGCTTCGTTCCCTCAGCCATGATGTATTCAGGAGGGTCTTCTGCCATGTATTCGAATCGAGCCAACATTTCCTGGGGAATACCGATACCATTATCTTCAACTCGCAGCACCAAGTTATTCCTTTCCACAAATGCACTGATCCGAAGTACACCCTGATATTCAATTCCCTCAAACCCGTGCTGAATACTATTTTCCACGAGAGGTTGGAGAGTAAGCTTGAGTATGGATGAAGTGTACAGATGAGATGGAATGTCAATCTCGTACCGGAACAAATCACTAAACCTGTAATGCTGGATCTCAAGATAACTCTGTAAGTGCCTTAACTCCTCACTGAGCGAAATCTCCTCCTGATCCTGAATACTGATCCGCAGCATATTGCCAAGACGCGTCACCATTTCACTTACTTTACGCCCTTCTCCCCTCATGGCTAGTCCGTTAATGGATTCCAGCGTATTAAATAGAAAATGAGGTTTAATCTGGGCTTGAAGAACGCGCAGTTCTGCCTTGGCCTTCTGCTCCTGCTCTGCACGCACACGTCGGAACAGACCACCGATGCGATCCAGCAATTCGTTGAACCCTTGGGCAAGCAGCTGCATCTCGTCAAAGCCACTTCCTTCGACCCGGGCATTAAAGTCCCCGTCATCTACACGCCTCATGAATCGTACGAGTACCGCAATATTGCCAGTAATCCGGTTCATGAAGAACACATTGAAAACCATCGCAGCAAGCAGGCACAGCAGAATGATAATAATCGACCAGCCAGCAAACACATTCGTCTCTGCCGATAATGCTTCCCATGAAGTGACACTGACCAGACTCCAGTTATAGTTTTTCAGATGATATTGTGAGATGATGCTTTCACTGCCATCGAACACGGCTCTGGTACTGCTGAACCCAGGTCCATAAATGCCAGAGCGCACACCCAGATTCTCCATCTTCTCTCCGCTGTAGCGTCCGGAAGGATCGTATACGATCAGACCCTCTTCATTGATCAAAAGGAACGAAGTATCCTGTGCAGAATCACTTATCTGCAGATGGCGGAAGATGCGGTCCATCTCCCCTTTTTTAATCTGAACGACAAGGACTCCAATATTCTGGAAATAGCTGAGTTCCTTGACTAACCGAATCTGAGTAAAGACTGGCTCTACACCCGTCAGTTCAGGATATTCCAGTGGGGCCAGCCATTTGGGCACACCGTTGAGTTCCTGAATTTCTTTGAATATTGGATGAACTTTAAATTTTTGAAACGGAAGCGCTTGAAAATTTTCTTTCGTAAATATAGAAACAATCTGGTTATCCTGAGACGAACGCGGACGCAAATCATACAAGAAGGCATAACTAATGAACGGGTAGTTGTATAAAAGGGAACGGAAATTACGCTGGCTGGCATTCAGTGACAATTGATTACCAATTCCAAGGTCCTGTTTGCTTGGATCTTTGGCGTTCAAAGCCATCTGGAATACCGATGTGGCAATGCCGTTGTCCGTGACATTGTTGATCTGTTGAAAAACATTCTCGATATTATAGCTAATCGCCTGGAGTGCATATTCAGACTGCTGATTGTATTTTTTCTCGATCGTATGTGATGTGACCAAGAACATGCCGATTCCAAGCGTGCACATCGGTACAATGATGAGCAACAGAAATGCCATGGCCAGCTTCATCCGCAAGTTCATTTCCCGTTCTCCCCATATAACGCATCGTTAATTAACCTTTAACACTACCTGCCGTTACGCCTTCAATGATTTTCTCCTGCAATATGGCGTAGATTACAACAACCGGTACAACACTGTATACAATGCCTGCTGACATCTGGGCATAATTCATTTGATACTGATCACGAAACTGGACCATGCCGACAGGCAATGTACGCAGTTTATCAGTGGATAAGAAATAGTTGGCGAGTAAAAATTCGTTCCAGTTGCCGAGGAAATTTACGATAAACACCGTAACAATGGCTGGAACTGTAAGGGGTATCACTATTCTAGCAAAGATACCCGGAGCCCTCAACCCATCCATAACCGCGGCTTCCTCAATTTCTCCAGGAAGCGACCGCATAAAAGCAGCCAAAATAATAATTGTGAACGGAATTGCATTCGCAACATAAGGAATGATCAGCGCCAAATGAGTGTCCAAAATGCCAAGCTTGCGGACAAGCAAATAAATCGGCAGCATGAGCGCATTGTTTGGAATCAGCATGCCCGCCAGAATGAGACTGTACAGCAACATGCTCCATTTGCGGTGTCTCATCCGTGTTATAGCAAAAGCAAACATGGCACCAAGCACAATGGTTCCGACTGAAGACAAGACCGAAATGTACATACTGTTCCAGAAATACGTTCCAATCTTGGCATTTACCCAAGCCTCCACGTAGTTATTAAACACCCAAGTGGAAGGCAGACCGAACGGATTCAGTGCAATTTCGTTGTTATCCTGCTTGAATGAAGAAAAGATTACAAATAAAAAGGGAAACAGAATCGCAAGTAGATACAACATCAACAAAACATGAGGTATACTGCCTTTTATGTTTTTTACCATCAATATTCCACCCTTTCGTTGCGTCTCGCCACCAGCAACTGATATACCGCGGTGAGCACAAGCGTCAGAGCAAAGATCAGAACCGCAATCGTATTGCCATAACCGTATTTGAAATTGGTAATCGCATATTTGATCATATACGTAGCAAGCACTTCGGTAGAGCCTGCGGGTCCACCTTTGGTCATAACCAGAACAATATCTGCTGCCTTCATCGCCCCGGCAATGGATAACATGATGACGACGGAAATAATAGGTCTGATAAGTGGCAATGTAATTTTGAAAGCTCTTTGTACGGCTGTTGCTCCATCAATGGCTGCCGCTTCATCCAGGTCCTTGGGAATAGCCAGAATGGCCGCCAAAACCATGACAATATAAAATCCCGTCCACTGCCACGCATTGGTTACGAGAATGGATATCATTGCGAATCGGTTATCGGATAGCCAATAGACTGGCGAAATACCTACGGTTTCAAGTAATTGATTCAACAGGCCGATGTTAGGTTCGTAGATGAATCCCCACAGAATACCGATGACGGCCGTTGACATAATGGACGGCAAAAAGACGGCTGTTTTGTATAATCCCTTCAATCTCTTCACGTTTGCAATGAGCAGGGAAAACAACACAATGAGAGGCACCTGGATCAAAACCGAAAATGCGATAAAGAAACCGTTATTGCGCGTAGAAATCCAAAAACGTTCATCTGTCAATGCTTTTGCATAGTTGGACAGTCCCACAAAACGAGGCTCTGCGGATACACCGTTCCAACTGGTCAGACTGTAATAGAGCGAACTGCCGATAGGATACAGGAAAAACATGATAAACAAGATCAGTGCCGGCAACACAAACAACGTATAGATCAGCGGGCTGCGGAGTGAAGTATTCATGATCTACCTCCTTCAGTGACTTCAACTTCTTATGCTCGTATATAGAGCAGATTCCTCAGCAGTGTAATTCTTTAGATAGGACCAAGGGTTTAACCCCGGCAGTGTTCCAACCGGGGTAAACCAGCATGGTGTTAGCAGGTACTCTTCTTCGCTTAAAGATCGTTTATTCTACTGAAGCATTAGCCTCTTCCTGAACCTTCTGCAATTCTTCAGCCATTTTCTCTGGTGTCGTTTGTCCACCAACCAGCTTCTGAATTTGCAAGTTACTGATCTCTGTCGTTACATCAGCTTGAACAAGTGCATCGAAAGCCGGGAATGAAGTCTGGGATGCATTCAGAACAGCTACGATTTCTTTCATCAAATCGTCAGTGATGCTGTCTGTCAGCACTTTTTCATCCAATTTCATTGCTGGTAACACACCGTCTTCTACGAGTCCACGAACTTGCATATCTTCGTTGTAGAAGTTTTTGATAAAGGCTTTAACCGCCGCCAGCTTCTGAGGATCATCCGCAACCGCTGCGGAGAAGCCGTATCCGTTATTGACGTCACGCATCAGGGCTGTTTGATCTCCTGCACCGTTCTCTACTGGAGGCATATTGAAGAAACCAACCTTGCCAATGAGTGACTCACCGCTCTGTCCTTCCTTGAATACAGACGATTTCCATGTACCGTCGTACATCAGAATCGCTTCACCACTCGTAAATTGAGTTGTATATTCTGCATATTCAAAGCCAAGCTCACCTTTTTTGAAGTAACCTTTATCCACCCATTCCTTATGCTTCGCGAATCCTGCGACAACGCCTGGATCAGTCCACTTGGCTTCGCCTGTAGCAAACTTAGCCGTAATATCAGGTCCAGCGTAACGGGACCACAGATGGTTTGTTAACATGAGTGGAACCCAGCCTGCTTTGGAAGCAGAAGCAAGTGGCACTTTGCCATCAGCCTTGATCTCAGCGAGCATATTATCCAGCTCAGCCATTGTTGAAGGCGCTTTCCAACCTTTTTGCGTAAAGTACTCTTTATTGTAGAAGAATCCTTCACCCGATCCGCCAATAGGCAGTCCGTACACTTTGCCTTCATAGGTAAATGGTTCAAGTGATGAGAATTGGTCCTGAATGCCCAGTTCTTGCAAGATCGGCGTGAGATCTAACAACATGCCTTCCTTGGCATATACTTTGGAGTCTGGACTACCGAACAATTCGAAGATATCCGGCGGATTGCCTGCTGCCATCTCACCACGAAGCTTCTCCTTACGGTTTACATCGGATTCAACTCCGTCCAGTGTAAAGGTCAGGTTAGGTACTTCGCTCTCCACTTTGGCCACAACGTCCTGCAGAATGGCCAGCCTTTTTTGTTTGTCGGCACCCACCTGAGTGTGACGGAGAAGCATCTCAACCGGTTCCTTGCTTGGCTCCGCAGGCGTATCGCCTGCTCCCTGTTGTGGTTCGTTAGTTGAGCTCGAACAACCTGCCAATGTCCATGATGCGATAAGCAATAATGAAAGCAGTAATGTCATTCCTTTTTTCATTCGTATGACCCCCCTCAAGATATTGAGCATTTGGCTTTACACTCTGATTATAAAAAGTTGTAGCTTACATCGTAAGGATGACAATTCATCAATGGAGGGATAAAATCCTTCACTGGACAAATAATCTTGCATTTACAATTGATAACAGCAAAAAAACAGCCCCTGCGAAACATGTTCGCAAAGACTGCTTGGTTGGTATATAAGTTGAACTAAAGAATAATTACACTTGCCACTCCGATGACAGAACAACCTTCCGATCGCTGTTATCCCCAGATTTTTTTGATTCACTTTTATAAAAGTGAAAATCCATGAATAAAGGCGAACGCTTCGCTTCTCCAGCTTATTTCTGTCCTCTACGTTCTCGTGTAAATAGTTAGTTCAAATTATATAGGTGCTGTATATAACTATTGTTACTTATTGGAGCAAGTCATGCCCGCTGTTTCCTTACGACCTTGTTCAATCAAACGATACGCACGCTCAACTTCCTCATCACTTGGAGAAGGAACTCCATCCAGCGGATAGGCTTTCCCCAGCGCCTGCCATTTGTAAATACCCATCTGATGATAAGGCAGGATTTCGAACTTCTCGACTCCATTTAGCGTTCCAATAAACCGCCCCAGATTGAGCAAGTCTTCTTCCTCATTGTGAATCCCTGGCACATACACGTGGCGAATCCACATTTTTCGTCCATTGTCCGATAACCATTGTGCGGTGCGCAATGTTCTCTCGTTGGATTTGCCTGTCAGCTTGATATGTTTCTCATCATTAATATGCTTCAGATCCAACAAAACCAGGTCCGTGTTATCTAATAAATCATGAATCCGATCCGGTTCATTGAAACCGTTGCTGTCCAGCGTAGTATGCAATCCCCAGCGGCGTTTCGCTTCTTTGAAAACTTCGGCTACAAAATGAGCCTGTAATGTTGGCTCCCCGCCGGATACGGTAAGTCCTCCGCCGGAACTGCGGTAGTAGGACAAGTACGGCTCGATTTCAGCCAATACCTCCTCCACGCTCATTTCCCTGCCACCATCCAGTGCCCATGTATCCGGATTGTGACAATACTGGCATTTGAGCAGACACCCCTGCATAAAAAGCACGAAGCGGATGCCTGGGCCGTCAACCGTCCCGAAAGTTTCGAGTGAATGAATATGTCCATTAACCATGCTGCCTCTTCCTTTCTGTATCGCATCCGCTGTGCGTTTAATATGGAGGTTCTACTCCTATCTCCTATGAACTGTTAAGTTAAGCCCGTGTTACATCGAACCGTGGAAGGTCCGGTTAATGACATCGAGTTGTTGCTCACGTGTCAGTTTGATGAAGTTAACCGCGTAACCGGATACCCGTACAGTCAGCTGCGGATAGTTTTCCGGGTGATCCATCGCGTCAATCAACTGCTGGCGATCAAATACGTTCACGTTCAGATGGTGTGCCCCTTGACCAAAATAACCGTCCATCATGGCAACCAGATTGGATTTACGTGTGTCTGACTCTTTTCCGAGTGCTTTAGGCACGATGGAGAATGTGTTAGAGATCCCGTCAAGGCTGTGTTCGTACGGCAGTTTGGCTACTGAGCCAAGGGATGCCAGTGCACCTTTTTTATCCCGACCATGCATTGGGTTCGCCCCTGGAGCAAACGGTTCGCCTGCTTTACGGCCATCAGGTGTTGTACCTGTTTTTTTGCCATACACTACGTTCGATGTGATCGTCAGTACAGACTGTGTTGGGATCGCATTACGATACGCTTTGTGTTTGCGAATCATGCCCATGAAGCTTTCCACCAGTTCAACTGCAATGCTATCGACACTGTCTTCATTGTTACCGTAACAAGGGAAGTCGCCTTCAATTTCAAAATCAATTGCGATGCCTTGTTCGTTGCGGATCGGTTTGACTTTCGCATACTTGATAGCACTCAGAGAATCTGCGGCAACCGAGAGACCAGCAATACCACAAGCCATCGTACGTACGATGTCACGGTCATGCAGTGCCATTTCAATACGCTCGTAGCTGTATTTGTCATGCATGTAGTGAATGACGTTGAGCGAGTTCATATACAGTTTGGCAAGCCATTCCATCATCGGTTTGAAACGTTTCATAACTTCATTGTAATCCAGCACTTCGCTTGTAATCGCCGGATATTCAGGTCCAACTTGTGCTCCCGATTTCTCATCACGACCGCCGTTGATTGCATACAGCAATGCTTTTGCCAGGTTTGCACGAGCACCGAAGAACTGCATTTGTTTCCCGATCTTCATCGCAGATACGCAGCAAGCAATACCATAATCGTCTCCGTAGATCGGACGCATCAGATCATCATTTTCATACTGGATGGAGCTTGTTTCGATGGATACTTTTGTACAGTATTGTTTGAAAGCTTCCGGAAGCTTGGTGGACCAAAGTACAGTCAGGTTCGGCTCAGGTGCAGGACCAAGGTTGTTCAGGGTGTGCAGGAAACGGAAGCTGTTTTTCGTAACACGGGTTTCTCCATTTACAGACATGCCACCGATGGATTCCGTTACCCATGTTGGGTCTCCACTGAACAATTCATTATAATCCGGCGTACGCAGGAATTTGACGATCCGCAGTTTCATAACAAAATGGTCAACCAGTTCTTGAGCCTGTTCTTCAGTTAGCAAGCCTTCTTGCAAATCGCGTTCAATGTAAATATCAAGGAACGAAGAAACACGTCCGAGCGACATCGCCGCACCATTTTGCTCTTTGATCGCAGCCAGGTAACCGAAGTAGAGCCATTGGAACGCTTCTTTTGCTGTTGTGGCTGGCAAGGAAATATCGAAACCGTGCATTTCACCCAGTTGTTTCAATTCTTGCAATGCACGAATCTGCTCGGACAGTTCTTCACGCAGGCGAATGACTTCTTCATCAATCACATCGACTTCAAGTGCATTCAGCTCACCTTTTTTATTTCGAATCAGGAAGTCCACGCCATACAGAGCTACCCGGCGATAGTCACCGATGATCCGGCCACGGCCGTAAGCATCAGGCAGACCGGTAATAATCCCTGCTTTACGTGCTGCACGCATTTCAGATGTGTAAGCATCAAATACGCCCTGATTATGTGTTTTGCGGATGTTCGTAAATATATCAATAACGCCTTGAGGCATTTCAAAACCATAAGCTTCACAAGCATCAATCATCATGCGAATTCCACCGAATGGCTGAATGGAACGTTTGAATGGAGCATCCGTTTGAACACCAACAATCTGCTCTTTGGATTTATCCAGATAACCTGGTTGGTGAGAAACAATCGTTGCTGGCGTGTTTACGTCAACATCGAGTACCCCGCCATTATCGCGCTCTTTTTTGGTCAGATCGGATACGATATCCCATAACTCTTTTGTATTCTGAGTTGCACCTGCAAGAAATGCTTCGTCGCCATAGTAAGGTGATAAGTTGCGTACTAGAAAATCATTCACATCTACGGATTTTGTCCATGTTCCTTTGGTAAAGTTTCTCCAGCCTGTTTGTTGTTTGACATCTTTTTCGATCACCGACATAGTAATCCCTCCACAAATTTGGATTTCCGGACACATGACAGGATGCTTCACTCGTCTCATCTGTGCCCAGAGCCGCGATTAATGTGATAATTTTCACATGTAAGCCGGAACATGTTCTCTCTACTTGGGAACCGGAACCGCGGATGAATGTTTTTCTTACATTTACAGTATACGTCTTCGTTCTTTCATCATCTGTGATTTTTATCACAAAGTTTGTGACCACCCTCACTTCACTTGTGCTGTGGCATGGTGAACCCTAAATTATTCACACTTAGCCACTGCGCGGGCAGAACAACTTCCGATCGCTGTTATCCCCGGATTTTTTTGATTCTATTTTTCAAAGGATAAAATACGGGGATAAAGGCGAACGCTACGCTTCTTCAGTTTTTCCGCCCTCTTCGTTATGGTGTGAATACCTGGTTCAAAAAGTAACCATCACGGATTCCGTGTAACCTCTTTTAAAAAAGACAACTGCAAAGATTATGTTATCCCTTTTTTTACAGGAAAGACGGCAATCGGGGCTCCCCTTACGGGGAACCCTGACTATATCTGCCTGAATCCTGCTGCTTTAGTTGTTATTCAAACTTGCCGTAGAAAGCGTTGCGGTATACATCTGCCAGTTCAGTCACCAGCGGCAGTTTTGGATTGGCTGTTGTACATTGGTCCTCGAATGCGCGGTCTGCCAGATAATCGACATGTGCCTCAAAGTCTTTGGCGTCGAATCCGATTTCCTGGAACGACTCTTCAATACCCAATGTTTTGTTCAGTTTGCGAATCGCATTGATGAGGCTGGTAACCCCTTCTTCTGTCGTACGTGCAGGCAATCCCAGAATGCGGGCAATTTCAGCATAGCGTTCATCTGCAACAAAGTGCGAATATTTCGGGAACGATGCAAACTTCGTCGGTTTTTTCGCATTGTAGCGAATGACGTGCGGCATCAGGATCGCATTGGTACGTCCATGTGCAGTGTGGTACTGACCGCCCCATTTGTGCGCCAAGCTGTGGTTAATACCCAGGAAGGCGTTGGCAAAAGCCATGCCGGCAATCGTCGAAGCGTTATGCATTTTCTCACGAGCCAATTTGTCACCTTGCAGCGCCGATTGCTCGAGGTATTGGAATACCAGTTGAATCGCTTTGATCGCGAGTCCATCCGTGTAATCATTCGCCATAACGGAGACATACGCTTCGATCGCATGCGTCAGTACGTCCATACCTGTGTCTGCGACAGCCGTTTTAGGCAGAGTGTATACAAACTCAGGGTCGACGATCGCCACATCTGGTGTCAACTCGTAGTCTGCCAGTGGATATTTCGTATTGCCTTGATTTTTATCTGTAATAACCGCGAACGATGTTACTTCCGAACCAGTGCCCGAAGTTGTCGGAATCGCTACGAATTTGGCTTTCACGCCGAGACGTGGATATTTGTAGATCCGTTTGCGGATATCCATGAATTTTTGCTTCAAATCGTTAAAGTCTGTGTCAGGATATTCATAGAACAGCCACATCGCTTTGGCAGCATCCATCGGTGAGCCCCCACCGAGTGCGATAATGCAGTCTGGCTGGAAGCGGCGCATCATTTCTGTACCGCGATCTACCGTTGTTGTGGATGGATCGGGTTCGACATCAGAGAACACTTCAATGGCTACTGGCATTTGACGTTGACGCAGATAGTGCTCTACTTTTTCCACATAACCGAGTTTGACCATCATCGCATCGGTAATAATGGCTACGCGTGTGATGTCCGGCATTTTGGCAAGATACTGTGTTGCACCTTTTTCGAAGTAGACTTTGTTCGGCACTTTGAACCACTGCATATTCACGGTACGGCGAGCCACCCTTTTCACGTTGATTAAGTTCACAGCGGTTACGTTGGAAGAAGTCGAGTTACGTCCATACGATCCGCAGCCCAGTGTCAGTGACGGCATGTTGGTGTTGTAGATGTCACCGATAGCGCCGTGTGTGGATGGCGAATTCACGATAATCCGTCCGGTTTGCAGGCGATCTGCGAATTTGCCAATGACTTCTTCGTTCGTCGAATGAATAACGGAGGAGTGACCCATGCCGCCAAAAGCAACCACTTCTGCTGCACGCTCGATCCCTTCAGCTGCCGTTTTCACTTTGTAACAAGCCAGTACCGGGCTTAGTTTTTCAGCCGACAACGGGAATTTTGCACCTACCCCTTCAATCTCGGCTACGAGAATTTTGGTGTTAGCAGGGACCTCAATACCGCACATTTGCGCAATGCTGACTGCAGATTGACCAACTATCGCCGGGTTCACCGCACATTTCTCAGCATTAATCGCACCTGCAGTCAGTTTCGCGGCCTCATCCTTGTTGACGAAGTAACAGCCGTTCGCGATCATTTTCTTTTTCACCTGATCGAAGATCGGTTCTTCGATGATGACTGCTTGCTCGGAAGCACAGATCATGCCGTTATCAAATGATTTGGACAAAATCAGATCCGTTACCGCTTGGTTAATATCTGCGCTTTTCTCAATAAAGCAAGGTACGTTCCCTGGCCCTACGCCCAGTGCCGGTTTACCACAGCTGTATGCCGCCCGTACCATGCCTGATCCGCCTGTTGCCAGAATGAGCGCCACATCGTTATGATTCATCAGCGCGTTTGTACGATCCATGGAAGGATCATCTATCCACTGGATACAATCCGCTGGAGCACCATGCTTCACTGCAGCATCTCGCAAAATTTTGGCAGCTTCCCGGCTACAGTCCTGTGCAGATGGGTGGAAACCGAAGATGATCGGGTTACGCGTTTTGATGGAAATCAGTGCTTTGAACATCGTGGTGGATGTTGGATTGGTTACCGGGGTAATCCCCATGATGATACCGACAGGCTCCGCAATTTTCTGGAAACTTTCGTATTCGTTATCTTCAATAACCCCTACTGTTTTGTCATATTTGATGCTATGATATACATACTCTGTTGCAAATATATTTTTGGTGATTTTATCCTCATACACACCCCGGCCTGTTTCTTCCACGGCCATCTTGGCGAGCATCATATGTTTGTCGAGACCTGCCAGCGCCATCGCTTGCACGATGCGGTCAATCTGTTTCTGATCCATGGACATGAATGCTGCATGTGCTTTATTCGCTTTGTCAATTAACGTTTGAATATACTGACCTGCTGTCGGTTCTTTTACTGGGGCGACTTCGTTCTTTACAGCCATCTCCCTCATCCTCCTAAAGGTTCGTATTGGTTTGTCTCTCTTCTTTACATTCACATCGTATCATGGGGAAAGAGTTAATTATGTGATTTTTTTCACAAAGTATAACAAATTTAATTTAAGTTTTTTAGTGTCCCTCACTTAGCCATTTACACTTCCTATTTAAACTATAGGGCTGTCAGATTCATCCTCCCCTTCATAAAGTGAATTTAATCACAATGTTTGAAATTTCGCCATTTTTGCCCCCTTTCCACGCCCCTCAAACGGCAAGATAAGGTATATACTGAACTTAAAAATTGAACCACCGCAATTTGTACCGTCCTTCCCGGCCGAGAGATGACCCTGATCAGGACGGCAACGGTTTGCGGCGAACCACGGGGGCCAGTCCAAGCTGCAGAAGGCCGTCCGATGGACACAAAGGGGAGATAGACTTATGAGAGAACAACTGAGTGTACTGGAAAAACGCGGAAATACCAACTGTTTCTCGGAAGCGAATTTCAACCATCTGCTCGTAACAATGAAGGACAGAACCTATCCGGAAGGTACCCATCTGTATTGGGAAGGAGATGTCTCTGACAAACTTTATTATATGAAACGGGGCCGTGCTCAGATCACCAAATCCACGGATGAAGGCAAGGAACTGATTATGTACATGTATCAATCCGGTGATATGATTGGGCAGGCTGATCCGTTCTTCGGATCGAAACACAGTTTTTCGGCGGAAGTGCTGGAGGATAGTGAGATCGGTGTACTGGAGCACAAAGACCTGGAGATGCTGATTTGCCAACACTGTGACTTTGCAATCGACTTTATGAAATGGATGGGGATCCATCACCGGTTAACCCAAACCAAATTCCGTGATCTGATGTTATATGGCAAACCAGGGGCACTCTGCTCCACGCTAATTCGATTGTCCAATTCCTATGGCGAGCCTCATGGAGAGCATGTCATGATTCATAAAAAAATAACGCACACGGATCTGTCCAATATGATTGGAGCAACCCGTGAAAGTGTCAACCGTATGTTAAGCGATCTGCGTAAAAAAGACGCCATTGAATACGACAACGGCATGATTGTCATCAAGGATCTGCACATGCTCCAGGGCATCTGTCACTGTGAATTGTGTCCTAACGAGATTTGCCGAATTTGACGCTTTCCCCATCTTGTAAACATGTGATACGCAAATGAAAAAAGCCCATCTTCTATAACGAAGATTGGGCTTTTGTTATACTTAAGATACAGTAGTCAACTCAAGCTTTACTGCATCACGTGGATTCAATTTCATGTCCAAACCGTTTTCCATCAGTTCCTTGTCATTCACCATGATCATCCAGCGTTGGTTCATCCGGGGAGTCACATTTTCGACTGAAACAACAAATTTGTTGTTCTCCGACATTCTCACAATGCCACTGGACTTTAATACATCACGCACCGTACATTCCTGAACATAAACCCCGGCATATTGACGATTGAGATTCGGCATAATATTTCCACCGCTCACCTTGAGTAATGTTGTTTGGTAAACAACATCGTCTCCCCCACTGTCAGCGGCTTTTACATATATGATCACTTCATCTTTGACATGAAGCTCCATGTCCCAATTTTCCGGATCAATATCCTTGCCATTCAGTTTGACCGCCCAGCTAAGTGAGGAGTCCAGAGAAACTTCCCCCACGGATTGGATCCGCTTTCCATCTGCAGTAAAATCGACAAGTCCGCTGTTCAACAGTGCTTTCTTGAGCGTCAGACCTTCACTAAAATCTCTCTTAATGGACTTCGTTGCGTCAGGCAAAAAAGTACTGCCATCCACTGCCACAGTAATTGTATTCTGCGATTCGGTCTCTTTGACGATTGGCTGTTCGGAAGGCTGTGTCTCGCTACACCCGGCTAATATAACCAGAATAAGCAGACATATACCTATGTAACCGGGGATTCTCTTCTTCATGTAGGTAACACCACCCTGCGTAAAATCATTCACCCTGTTGTCCATAACCTCTATTATGGCACAAAATTCATGCAAAAAAAGTGTCAATGCCGTTACTTTTCATCCAGCAGCGTCCATAACTGGTTTTTACAGCACAAAGAGCCTGCAAGCAGGCCCTTTGGCTCCTAATATCATTAAGGTCTATTGAGTAACATGGTTACTGGACACAAGCCTGCATGTAGGTACGGCCTCCGTCTCCATCCTTCAGATACGGATTGAGCCCAAAGAACTGTTCCTCGGACACATAAACGCCTGTCAGCAAACGCCCTTCAAGTAATCCACCGTCCACCTGTACACAAAACGAAGGTGCATCCACATATTCCTGATAGAGCGGAATCTGACCCGATGAATGGTGTACCTTAGATACCTTACCCTGCTCATGCAGCGGCCGTTCGGAGAAATAGGTAGGTACAATATAACGGGCAATCACATCCAGCTCCTGTACAGTGTAGAAGGTGTCATCACCCAGCCAAGGCGCGAACAGGCGGATCTTCTCATATTGTGACCATACAATCGCCTGAATCAGCATCTCCGCTTGAACAAAACGACCTTCGCCCACATCCAGATACACACGTCCTTCATGAAAGTCGGCTTCAGTCTGTGCTCCGATGGAATCATGTTGTCTCAGTTCACATCCGATACATTTCCAGCCTCTTGCTGTCTGAATCCATTTTTGCAGTACCGCCGGAGCCATTACCTGACCATTGCTATTCGTGGAATGAGTCTTCTCTCCTGCAACATCATCCTTAATCGACGCGGAATATGAAGTTCGTTTAAATAGCTCCGCAGCTTTTTTGTAGATTAGATGTACCTGGATGGATGCGCTCTCAAGTTCTGCAATATCTTGCTTGCCGTAGCGTACTTCACGGGATAAGCTTTCTTCTCTCATGACAAGTGGCCTCCTCGCTCCGGCCGCCTGCGGCCATTTTATTTACAATTATACTACAACTCGCGACAACATGTGCAGGACCCTGAAGACAAAAACTCCTGATTTCCACTGGAAACCAAGAGCCTTTATCCCAACAGTTCCTTTAGTTTGAGCAGGGGAAGCTATTACTACTCAACCCACTGCTCTGCCCAGTCTTGAATTTGATTCATAACAGGCTGTAGCGCCTTGCCTTTCTCTGTCAGTTCATATTCAATACGAACTGGCGTCTCCGGATAGACATGACGGATCAGAATTCCTTCGCTTTCCAGATCTTTCATCCGTTCTGACAACATCTTATCACTCATGGATGGTATCAGGTTGGAGATATCCTTGAATCGCTTCGAACCACTCATCAACGTTTGAATAATCAGACCGTTCCAGCGCTTACCCAGAAAAGAAAACGCCGTCTCAAAGCGCGGACACATCCGCAAATCTTGGCCTTCCACATTAATCACCTCTTTAGAGATCACTCAACTTACGTTTAGTTAGTATATTTCATAATAACATATTTAAGTCTCAAAGAAAACGTCTGCCGCTAAAAAGTTAATATTTTAAAGGCATAACTCAACTTCGATGATACAACTCAGTATACATCACATGGGACAACGGAACCATGGGAAAATATCGTCTAACTCCCATGTAGCTATCTTACCCAAAAAGAACCCAGCTGCCACAGTCATATATGACTTGGAGAAGGGTTCTCTGGTATATCGTTTATTTTAAGCGTTCACACAGCCAATTTGCAGCTTAAACCAGCACATTACCAAGTGCTCTTACAGGTTCGCTAAAGCCAAATTCCGGCTTAACGTTGCGCGTAGGATATGCCCACTTCACTCCATTGCTGATCACTTTTAAAATTTCCGGATTATAGAAGGTCGGATAAGTTTCATGACCTGGACGGAAATAGAAGATTTTACCTGAACCGCGGAGGAACGTACATCCGCTCCGGAATACCTCTCCGCCTTGGAAATTGCTTACAAACACCAGCTCATCCGGTACTGGAATATCGAAGAATTCCCCGTACATTTCTTCTTTTTCCAGAATTATCTTGCTGTTGATGCCCTCGGCAATCGGATGGGACGGATTTACACACCAGATAATCTCCTGCTCATTGGCTTCACGCCATTTCAGGTCACAACTTGTGCCCATCAGTGCTTTGAATGGCTTGGAGAAGTGACCGGAGTGCAACACAATCAACCCCATACCATCCAGGACCCGCTGTGCAACCTTCTGTGTAATCTCGTCGCTCACGCGATCATGCGCCATATGTCCCCACCATATAAGCACATCTGTAGAATTCAGTACCTCATCACTTAATCCATGCTCAGGCTGATCAAGTGTTGCAGTACGAATGGCAAAGCCTTCGCCTCCCAGTCCGTTAGCCAACGCCATGTGCAAACCGTCTGGATAGACTTCCCTTACTTCATCGTGAATTTTCTCATGGACAAATTCATTCCAAATGGTGACGTTAATCATATTCAATTTCCCCCTAGTGTAACTCTAAACCCACCACATATCTCCCAGAGGCTCTTCAATCAATACTTGTTGGAGATTTTGCACAGCTTTAGAGAATCCTTCTTCTACCGACATCAGACCATCTTCGTGTTCAATACTTACGACATAATCATATCCAACCAGACGCAGAGCACTAATAATATCAGCCCAAGTTTTGTTATCGTGACCATAACCGACCGAGCGGAATTGCCAAGCACGATCAAGCATATTTGTATAATCCTGCATATCTGTTACACCATATTTGTTCACGTTAATTGGATCAATAGTTGTATCCTTCGCATGGAAGTGATGAATCGCGCCTTCACGTCCCAGAATGTGGATCGCTTGCACCGGATCAATACCTTGCCACCACATGTGGCTTGGGTCCAAGTTAGCGCCAATCACTTCGCCTGCTGCTTCACGCAATCTCAGCAAAGTAGCTGGTGTATGCACCGAGAATCCACCGTGCAGTTCCAATCCCACTTTCACATTGTGATCTGCAGCGAACTTGCCCCACTCTGTCCAGTAAGGGATAACTTTGTTGTCCCATTGCCATTTAAGAACTTCCTGGAAGTCATTCGGCCATGGTGCAACAGGCCAGTTCGGATATTTGGCATCCTCATGGTCTCCCGGACAACCGGAGAATGTGTTTACAACAGGCACTTCCAGTTTCTCAGCCAGTTCTACTGTCTTAACGAAATCATCGTGGAATCCTTTCGCAATATCCTTTTGTGGATGGAGCGGGTTACCGTGACAGCTCAATGCGCTGATAGTCAGGCCACGGGATTCTACTGCATTTTTGAAGTTTTTCAATGCTGTCGGATTGCTCAGAAGCTCATCCGGTTTACAATGAGCATTTCCTGGATGTCCACCAGTTCCGATTTCTACTGCTTTCAAGCCTTTGGATGCAACATAGTCAAGTGCATCCTCCAATTTACGTCCTCCGAATAGTACCAAAAATACGCCGAGTTTCAAGTGCGATTCCTCCCTAGATTAAATATCATATTATTTGTTGGTTTTATGAACAATGAACTGCATAAAAATACCGTTCAGATCACATGATTGTATCGTTATTGTGGAAAATCAAGAGCTATTCTATCCTGAAATTAAACGTAAGAATACTGGTTATTTCATTGGAAATGACATCCGGTTGGTTTAGTCAAAATAAACCGCTTTGCCTGTCTGAGCAGACTCGTAGATCGCTTCAAGGATCTGAGTAACCACGATGGCTTGTTCAGGTTTTACAACTGGATCTTTGTCTTCTATGATCGCTTCAAGCCACATTCTAGCTTCACGATCCGCTTCGTTTTCTGCACTACCGGAATAAAAAGCGACTCCGCCTGCGTCCAGATCTACCTTGGTTTCAAACAGACGGCTGCGTTTCTCGCCATTGATACGCAGACCATCCTGCATATCGGCGCCACCTTCAGTTCCACAAAGCAGTGTTTTGGCTTCGCCAAACTCAGCAACGTTCAGCGCCCAGCTGGATTCGATAATAATTGTAGCCCCATTCTCCATCGTCACAAAGCCGAATGCAGAATCTTCTACTTTGAATTGTTCCGGGTCCCACGGCCCAAAAGCATTGGCCGCATTCTCACGTTGACCCAGCTTGTGGAACGTTGATCCCATTACACTCTTCGGTTTGTAATTATCCATCAGCCAAAGAGTCAGATCCAATGCGTGTGTACCGATATCAATCAACGGTCCTCCACCCTGCTTTTCCTCATCAAGGAACACACCCCAAGTAGGTACAGCACGGCGGCGAAGTGCAATCGCCTTACCGAAATAAATATCGCCCAGCTCGCCTTCTTCACACATTTGTTTCAGGTATTGGCTGTCATTACGGAATCGGTTCTGATACGCTATGGACAACTTTTTGCCTGTACGTTGTGCGGCTTCCAGCATAGCCTGCGCTTGTGCAGACGTCTTCGCCATTGGCTTTTCACACATTACATGTTTGCCTGCCTCAAGAGAAGCGACCGTGATCACGGAGTGGGAGTCGTTTGGTGTACACACGTGTACCACATCAATGCTTTCATCCTTCAGCATCTCGTTATAATCCGTATATACTTTGGCTCCCTCAGCACCGAATTCGGCTGCTGCCTCCTCCGCACGTTCTTTCACAATGTCGCAGAAAGCGACCATACGGCCCTGAGATTGTTTGGACAGGCTGGGCATATGTTTACCTTTGGCGATTCCGCCACAACCTACGATGGCGATATTAAGTACTTTAGACATGAACAAGTCCTCCATTAGCGGCAAATTTTCTAATCCAGTTCATACTGCTCTCGATGCTTTGCAGTGGAGGATTCTGACATACATCCTGTTCCACAACAAGCCACTCGGCTCCCGCCTGATCTGACGCTTTAGCAACAGCCCCCAGATCTACCTCGCCTTGGCCGAATTCCACTGTCAGGACTTGGCCTTCTGAACGACGCATGTCTTTCCAGTGAACCAGTGGCAGACGTCCCGCATACTTCGCGATGACTTCTGTTGGCGGGTATCCTGCGGCGTGAGCCCAACACGAATCCAGCTCAACTTGCAGATGGGAAGCGGTTACGGTATCATACATCGCGTATAACGCCGGCTGACCCTCAACCTGCTCTGTAAATTCAAAATCATGATTGTGATACATTAACACCATGTCCTGCGCTGCACATTTCTCACCAATCTCATTCAGGGAAGCAAATACGTCATCCCATTGTCGTTGTTCTTCCGACAGGTAAGGGACAATCAGGTTTTTGTTTCCGATGGCTTTGTGATAAGCGATCACGCCATCAAGATCCTCAAGCAGACTATTGTACTGAACATGGGTACCAACGATCTCCAGACCGAATTCATTCAGAATGGCCCTTACTTCTTCCGGGCCATGCCCGTAAAAATTATGGAACTCAACGCCTTGATATCCAAGCTCTGCAACCTTGGCGAGTGTACCTTTGAAATCGCGTTCCAGTTAATCACGTACCGTATATAGCTGTAATCCAACCTTCAACATTTACCGGTTCACCTCATCCGAGATCAATTAGTGCGACTGTACAGCCTCTGACTGATTTTCATCTGTATTGTTTGTTGCTCCTGCTTGATAAGTGCTCTCCATTTGGATGTGTTTGCCCTCAAGCGAGGAGCGCTGGAACGCATGCATAGCTTCAAGCACATGGTAGGCGAGCTTACCGCTGGCCTTGTGTTCGCGTCCGGCTCGAATAGATTCAACCATTTCGGTAACGCCGATTCCGCGTTCGTTCTGTCTGCTTTCAAAAGCAGGCGTTACAGTCTCCCATGTGTCCTGACCGAATCTACGCAGCTTCACTTCCCCGTTAAAAAAATTGGGATCCGGTATGCTCATCGTGCCTTCGGTACCGTAGATTTCAATGCGTGGAAGATCCGAAGCACCCCGAATATCGAAGCTGGTGATCATCGTTGTAATGGCGCCTTCCTCAAAATCAATCGTTCCTGCCAGATGTGTTGGCGTCTGAACCTCAAGAGGTGTACCTTCCTTCGGCCCGGAACCAATAACGCGATCAGTGATCTGTACACCTGCTGAAGAACTGATTCTGCGAATCGGTCCAAGGAGGGTAATCAGAGCAGTCAAATAGTAAGGCCCCATATCGAACATCGGTCCGCCACCAGCGACATAAAAGAACTCCGGATTTGGATGCCAAGCTTCCGGGCCTCCACCCATGAAGAATGAAGTTGCCGCAATCGGTTTACCGATCAGTCCTTCTTCAATAGCCTTGCGGGCAGTCTGAATGCCTGATCCAAGGAACGTATCCGGTGCTGAACCAACATACAATCCTTTTTCCTCAGCCAGTTCGATTACCTTGCGACCATCCTCAAGAGAGATTGCCAGTGGTTTCTCGGCATACACATGTTTGCCTGCTTCAAGCACAGCCAGATCAGTCATGGCATGACTGCCAGGAACGGTGAGGTTCAGCACAAGCTCAATCTCGTTATCTTGCAGCAACTCATCTACATTGTAAACGTTTGCGATATTGAATTCATTAGCTCGTTCTTGTGCCCGTTCACGGATCAAATCCGCAACAGCCACCACTTCAATCAGAGGATTATCTTTTAAATTCTCTAGATAAATGGCGCTAATGTTACCGCAACCAATAATGCCAGCTTTCATTTTCTCCACAGTGGTGTTCATCTCCTTATGAATGGTGAGAACCTGTAACTTGCATATTTGTAATTGAAGGTTTTGCGCTTAAGTGTTGCACTTGAATTTAATACTATGGTATTCCGTTTCGGCTTCAATTAAAATGAATAATATGATTAAAACATGAACTATCTGGTCATAATTTTCAAATTGCAAGGAGTATGCCAATGCCGACTGATTATTCCTGCCAGGTTCTTACAGCAGGCTTCTCGTTTCATCGCAAACCTTATATAGGCTTGCACCCTGAGGGAGTAAAGAATTACCTGATGAGGCTCCAGACGGACGGACGTTGCCGAGCCCGTATAGACGGAGAGATGTCGCTTGTTGATGCGGGTGATCTGCTTCTGTTTAGTCCAGATGAGCCGTATGAACTGAGAATAGACAAAGAGCAAAATCCGATGGGTGAACGACTTGTGGAGAGTGGTGATTACCACATTTTCTTCAATGGGGACTGGGTGGATGAGTGGTGGAAACATCACAAGCGGCCGAACCGGATCAAGGTGCAGCTGACCGAAAGCCTGCTCACCCTGTTTCGACAGCTCGTACTGGAGCAGCGCCGTATTTCCAATCCTTACCCTGAAATCGCCAGTTATTATATGCGAATTCTTTGTCTTGAAGTGGATCGTATGCTCTCGGAGCATCCGACGATTACTAATACCAACTATGTGGCATATGAGATTAAAAGTTACATCGAGGAAAACGCTTCTTCTCTATTCAAGCTTGAAGATATAGCTACCCATATTGGAATCAGTGTTTCACGGGGAGTTCATCTCTTCAAAGAAGCGTTTGGTAAAAGTATTATGCAATATACACTGGATGTACGACTGAACATGGCCAGGGAACGGATCATTTTTAGTCCAATGACACTCGAACATGTAGCCGAGTCTTCCGGCTTTAACAATTATACGTATTTCCACCGGGTATTCCGCTCCCGGTTCGGCATGTCGCCCAAAGAATTCCGCGTCATTCACCGGGAACAGATGTAATCACTTCATTAAAAATTCGTATTATTCATAACTGGAACTTATTTGCGCGCGGCAATCGCCTCAGATACAACCATAGCCAGATCTTCATTGCCAAACATGGATAACACGCCCAATACAGTGTCATCCGGAATGTCACCGGCTTCCTCCTTGGATACAACTAGCTTCAGCACCTGCTGCAAACGTTCGTTGCTCAGTTGTTCAGGGTAGGCATGCCGGTACATTTCTTCCGGATCCAGTCCATGATTGACACACCACTGGGCAAATACCAGAATCATCATTTCCTCTTCTTGTTTATACGTCTCAATTACAGCTTCCTCAATCTGTTTGTTGCGTTCTTTTTCATATTCATCCATGGTGTTATTCTTCCTCCAATATCATTTAATGAATCATTCGTGCGGAAGGCTTCATTCACACTCCCGCACGACCTTCTGCAAGATTTAACCGCGAATAAGCTGTTCCGCCAGGTCATGACTGTCCATGACGTGACTTGCACTGATGGCACAGTCATCCGGGGTTTCAAGATTTGCCAAGAATTGATCAATCGCTCCCGTGAATCCTCTTCGGGTCAAAATACTTTCCCAGCTGCCAAAGGTTTCCTTGCGTTCCTGTGCACCACGTTCCTCATACTTCGCTATTTCCATGTTCAGCACTTCTACCGATCTTCCCCCGCCATACAGCTCAATCTTCTCCAGATCCGCTCCTGCTTGGCGTACCATATCGAATCTGCCAAATGCCGTTCTGCCCAGCTTGGCTGAACCAGCCGCATGCAACAGTCGGTCCAGTTCATTTTTACGTATCCACTGATGGAGCAGCTGCACATTGTGATCCGAATACCATAACATCATGTCAAGGATATGAATCAGATCATCATAGATGGTTTCCGCAGCTGGACGATCCTGAATTCTTGTCCGATGTTTAGTAACTGTCAGCGATTCAAACCCCTGTCCAGCCTGCATCCATTCCTTCGCATTTTGATACAACGGTGCAAATCTCCGGTTAAAACCTACCGCCAAAAGAAGACCCTGTGCTTCCGCAAATGCGGTCATTTCTTCCGACTCCCGTAAAGTATAGGACAGCGGTTTGTCCACGTATACTGCCAGCCCCCGCTCCAAACATTGCATAACAATGTCAAAATGAGCTTCTGTCGCTGTATGTACAAACACCGCATCAAGATCCCAGGACAACAATTCTTTTATATCCGTTGTTCCATTGTTCAATCTATAGGTATGCTGTATTTCCTTCACCGGCTCGGGAGAACGGTTCATAATCCCCGTAATTTCCACGTTAGCGTGGGCAGTCAACAGCGGCAAATATACTTTACGTGCAATATCCCCGAGTCCGATAATCGCAGCACGGGTTCGCTTGGTTGTTTCCATTATGATCATTCCACCTTCAGATGAGTTCTATATTTCTACGTCCTATAGTGTAACCCTTCAGACAGCAACATGCCAGTGATTGCAGCTAGAACCGGCACGAATTGTCCATCCTTTGGTTGAACGTGGTAAACTTTAGAGAGATAGCAATACGGATTGGGATACGGTAAGACCTTCCTGGTCTGAAAGGAGCGTTTGGGATTTTGCGAAAATGGTTATGGCTCCTCTTATATGTTTTAGTTGCCGGAGTCACGTTTATTTACAGATATGAACTACTGGCCTGGACCGATCTGCATCAGTCCATACCACTTTTACTCGCCATGGCAACGTTGTTTGCTCTTGTACCCGTAATTCCGTACAAAATCGTCATTATTGCCTTTGGCTATAGTTACGGCACTGCAACAGCAGCCTGGATATGCTGGCTTGGAACCACATTTGCTGCACTGCTGGTATACACCGGAGCAAGAACGATATTCCGAAATCAGGCCAGAACCTATCTCGAACACATTCGGGGTTTAAATCGATTTACAACATGGATGGAGGCTCATCCCTTCATGGGTATCATGTCTATGCGGCTGCTGCCCATCGTGCCCCAAATGGCGGTTAATATCTATGCGGGCATTACCTACACCCCATTCTGGGTGTTCATGGTTGCGACAGCGATTGGCAAATTGCCTGCGATTTTTGTTTTTGCCTATGCGGGTGCACAAGCAGAATCATCAATCTGGGTGAGCCTGTTCATCCTTGCCGGTTATCTCGTGTTCATGACGATAATATTACTTTGGTTTCGCTTACGCTCTCGTAAAAAAGTCTAAGTCGGAACAGTCAGAAACATTTCAGACTCATCCTCTTTACGATCCTGCTTGGTTGGCTTGCCAATTCGGGATATAATAGAAGAGTAAGCCAAAATATCATTCTTCATCAGAAATGGAGTGACTATAGCATGGAACAACATACTAGTGAAAAAGCAACTTTTGCAGGCGGATGCTTCTGGTGTATGGTATCCCCCTTCGAGGAACTACCCGGTATTCATAAGATTGTATCGGGATATACAGGAGGACATACGGAGAACCCAACATATGAGGAGGTTTGCTCGGAAACGACAGGTCACGTAGAGGCCGTTCAAATTACGTTCGACCCTGCCATCTTCCCATATGAGAAACTCGTTGAATTGTTCTGGCAACAGATCGACCCAACGGATACGGGTGGACAATTCCATGACCGTGGATCATCTTATCAGACGGCCATCTTCTATCACAGTGAAGATCAACGCCAGATCGCAGAAGCTTCCAAAGCAGCTTTGGCACAAAGCGGACGTTTTGACAAACCAATCTTCACACCGATTTTGCCAGCGAAAACGTTCTATGAAGCAGAGGAGCATCACCAAGGTTACCATCACAAAAACCCTGCGCACTACAAACGGTACCGTAAAGGTTCTGGACGTGAAGACTTTATCGAACGTAACTGGTCCGGCAAAGTGAATAAAGACGGCCTGAAGGAGCGTCTGACGCCGCTGCAATATGAGGTTACCCAAAACAACGCAACCGAACCAGCGTTCCATAACGAGTTCTGGGATCACCACGGTGACGGAATTTACGTGGACATCGTATCCGGTGAGCCACTGTTCAGTTCCACCGACAAATACGATTCAGGCTGTGGCTGGCCAAGCTTCACCCGTCCACTACGTGACTACAATGTGAAGGAAAAAACGGATCTCAGTCACTTCATGATTCGTACCGAAGTGAGAAGTCGTGAAGGGGATTCCCATCTGGGTCACCTGTTCAATGACGGGCCTGCTGAAGCTGGTGGAATGCGTTATTGCATCAATTCCGCAGCCCTTCGTTTTGTACCCAAAGAAGACCTTGAAAAAGAAGGATATGCCGAATACGCTGTACTGTTTAATTAATTAATGGTTCATTGAAGTACGTAGTTAAGAAGACGCTAGCGAATCGAGCGCATCTTAAGAGGACAATTCACTTGGAATGCTAATTTTAACGAATTTCATTCACGTTATTCCGGTGAAAACTGCGGAACAGCCTGAGGCAGCACATGTAAAGCGATGAAATAATGTCTCTACGACTCGTTAAACCGCAGACTTGAGGGAACTGGAGCTATTAACTTGTGCTCCGTTCGTTAGACATTCAGTAAGACTAAAAAAGGGACTTCCCGTCATCTTCATGACGCATGGGAAGTCCCCTTTTTATTTTGTATATAGATTGGAACTAGCTTACATCATACTCACAATCCAGCCGATCCAGTAGGCAAATGGAATCAATAACAACTGAGCCAACAATGTGCCAAATAAACGGGATACAAGCATACAGCCATAGATCTGATTCATTCGATCCAGCCGGATTTCACCACGCAGAGATTTGTCACTGAGCAACGAAATGCGAGGATCAATCAGAATGGTTAATAGAATCGTTGCTACTCCATTAATGAGTCCGGTCGATTGCGAAGCAGCTACAGCCTGCCCCGGATAAAGATACGCAGCGTACAGACTGGATAGAACTCCTGTCGTATAGATTGCTGTCACCGCTATATTCAACGTCATTAGACGTCTGGGCATTCCGTTGTGTACCAATAGCTTTGCCATTTTCCATGACGGCGGGGTAATGTAATACATCGCATTTTTGAACTTGCTGCGCTTCAGCAGACCTCGAATCATGGATGGAATCGATCCTGCCGCCTCAAAATGAACGACCATTCGGGAAGCGAGCTTAACCATCGTTGGAAAACTTAGAATAGCCAGGGCTGTTCCTGCCGTAGCCGCACCCATTAGCCAATGCAGTTGTGCTGCAAAATGTGGGTTCCCTCCATTCGTCGCAGTATCCACGAGATTGCCTACCATCGGCCCTTGGGCCATATTGGAGGTACGCGACACCAGCAGCAAAATTCCGGACAGGGACAAGGCCAGCGCGATTCTGCGAGTGCGTAATCCCCCAAGGCGCAGCGCATAGGACAGACTGTCAGCGGCATGAATAAGCATCGTAAACAACATAGGAATGGCTAGGCTCAAACTAAACATATGTAAATCTCCTTATCTTTTTCTAATGAGCTTCTTTTGTAATTTCCAGTATGGAAGCATTATACTCCTCATCCACATAAAAGTATAGAAAAGGGCAGAGAAGCTAAACAGTAGAATGCACCAAAACTACATCGTGTGCTTCAAGGTTCTCCACAATAATCGTTTATTCATCCGGGTACAGGGTAATATACAAATAACTTATATTGTACAGGAGGGAATCAATATGCCGTGGAACAAACAGGATTATCCCGTTTCCATGAAAAATCTGGAGCCTCGTGTCAGACATAAGGCCATTGAAATTGCCAATGCACTGCTGGATGACGGTTATGAGGAAGGACGCTCCATTGCGATCGCTACTGCCAAAGCGGAAGAATGGGATGAGAACCATCCCACATCGAAGCATTCGAAGCAGGGTACGAAACAACCTTCATCAGACAGCAAATCAGAACATGGAAAATCTTCATCTCCACGCCGTCATTCCGAACCTGTCTCTTCTTCCAAAAGCCATGATAATATTCATGTGGTTCCTACCGACTCTGGCTGGGCCATCAAGGAAGAAGGTCAATCCAAATCTCTGGCTACGTTCCGAACCAAAGCCGAAGCTGTGGATGCTGCCAAAGAAAAGAGTGAAAAACAGAACATTCGGGCTATTATCCATAATGAAGATGGACAAATTGCCTCTTCCATTAAGCCTTAAGTGAATCTGTTCTAAAATAGGATATATCGTGAATGTATTACGTTAATTTTTTTAGGCAAGCAAAAAAGCCCTTTCGCCGCTAATGGAATGATTCCCATCAAGCATGCAAAAGGGCTTTGTGTGTGGTATGAGGCAAGCCCACCTTATTCAAACAAATTTCATTTCGAATAGGGTGGTCGTTACGTTTAATGCGAAACCCCTCTAGCCACCGGAACTCGTTGTGAAGCACCGCTGACTACTTTGGCTGCAGTCGACACGGGCAGTTTCACAGCTGAGGTCGTAACCGTCCGGCGAGCCGGGAAACTGACCATGTACGTAATCACTTTACTGGCAATCCATACGGCCAGAATGGTATATAAAGTTTCTTTTACCGGTAGAAAGAAAAGCGACAATCCGAGTACAAACGCATCGCTGACAAAGAAAACCGTTCCCAGCTTCCAGCCCTTCCAACGGCTAATGAGCACCGCCAGAATGTCATCTCCACCTGTCGCTCCTCCGAATCGTAGCACCATGCCAGCTCCCACGCCGGTAATAACACCGGACAGGACTGCCGGAATCCACAGATTACCATGAAACGGAATGACCAGGGTAGAGTACCGCTCAAACCCGTCATAGAACAATGAGAATGCGGCCACACCCAGCAGCGCCTGAATCATGAATTTCCAGCCCTTGAGGAACCAGGCCAGAATCATGACTGGAATATCCAGCAGCAGCATGCCGATTGCAGGTGATAAGCCTGTCGCGTACTTTCCAAGCAGGGCCAGACCGACAAATCCGCCCTCCGATAAATGATTCTGAAAATTAATGTGATAGTAGGCAAATGCCAAAATAAATGTTCCGAGCAGCATAATGGCGAACTTTCCCGCCTCTGTCTTAACTTGTTGTAAGGTTAACGATGTTCTCTTCATTCAGGTTCCCTCGCAGTTTGTAAAGGTTGGTTTGCACCGACCGTACCCTGCAAAAGGCAAGCCTGGAAGAAATCATCGTATTTGTCCTTCGAATATTATTCATTCCAATCCCCTCTTTCGCAGAGTCAGCCGTTTTTTTCTTTACGGTGGTGTACTCTACAAGGGGCGCTAAGTGTAAGAGAGATCGTAACGTTTCCAGATCGTCCTTGGGGAGATTATCCTTCGGGAACTCATGGTATCCTGATCCTTTCTGTCTGTTGGTGGTTAGCTATGCTTGGTTAAACGTATACTTTCCACTAATCACTTCGATTGTAGCACCCTCTTCCGATCGCTGTTATCCCCGGATTTTTTTGATTCCCTTTTTCTAAGGGAAAAATCCTGTGATAAAGGCGAACACTTCGTTTCTTCAGACGGGTCTACACTCTCCGTTACCGTGTAAAGGTTTAGTTTAAACATCAAAGCTAACTTGCTTGTTCTTCTATTATATAACACCGATGTGATTGGGTCGAAACAGCAGACCCTTCAAATATGCGCAAAAAGCATACTCTGGCCTGCTTGAGCCGTCAAACAGCCACACCAGGACAAGCTTCTCTAACTAAAGGTGCTACCTGCTCCTTCATTCTATGACTGAAGCTTCCAAATATAACTATCCAGTCACCCAACTGTGACAATTTGGGTCCATTTTTTATTTTTCCGCGGATTTTAAAGGAATCATTTCCCTCTTGCACATACACTATAGCAAATGTAATCGGCTTATCTTGGTCCAGCTAAACGTTTCCAGACTTACTCTGCTGTTTATGGTATAATATAACAATTGATTCCCACTACCCGTTTAAGCGAGGCGGATTAATGAAAACGTTAAAGCCAAGAGTCTTTATTGGCTGCTCGCTGGAAGCGAAGCCGATTGCAGCCGCAGTACACGAAAACTTGCGTTTCTCGGCCGAAGTTACCCCTTGGTACTCCGGAGTTTTTAATCCAAGCAGTTATACCATGGACGATTTGGAAACAGAAGTGCGTACGACTGACTTTGCCATTTTTATTTTTCATCCGGATGATATATCGAAAATTCGCGGGAAGTACTATGCCTCTGTCCGTGATAATACAATGCTGGAAATGGGTTTGTTTATGGGTCGGCTAGGACGAAAGCGTATTTTTTTCATTCTCCCTGAAGATATTACGGACATCAAAGACGCTTCCAAGATCGAAGGTTTACGCATGCCTACAGACCTGCTGGGATTAAATCCACTCGTTTATGAAATTCGTTCAGACGGGAAATGGGCGCCAGCCGTCTCGGTGGCCTGTTCCAAAATTGCAGACAGCATCGAAGAACAGGGACGATGGAGCGATCCCGAAGTGGAAAAAATCATCGAGAAACATAAAAGGTCTGAGGGCGAAGCCCGATTACAGTTGCTCAAGCTGCTGCGATTCTTCAGGGAGTTACTGCGTACCCGCAAAGCAGATTCGGTGATGTTGGAGCGAATGAGCGATGCACTTCGAAGTGCATTTGTATCCCTTCCTCCATTTGCCGTGCGTGGAACTGCCATATACCGTACAGATGACAGTGGTCATATTGAACAATTATGTGGTAATGTTGGGGAACCGGGGAGAAAATATAACTTGTCCGCCAACGACGACAAACAGCCTGGTGATCCGAAGCGTATTCTGGTTATTGATTCTTACCGGGAGAACAAAATCAAGATCAATCTCTACGACGACTACCTTGAGAAAGAGTATCTGCTATGCTATCCTGTAGCCAAGAGGTATGTAATCACAGTCCATATTATTGGACATATTGAAGCGGATGAGGCGATATTTCAGCAGATGGATTTGGAGAATCGTCATCTGTTCAACGCCATCAACGATTTGTTAGGAGGCGAACCGGAATGAAACCGGAAACGAAAAAAATAAGCAAGCGCTGGGGCAGCGAGAAAAAGGTACGCCTCAGTTCTGCGCCCGAATCATCACGACCGGTTCCGGAACCCAAGGAAGAAGATCGTTTCCACAAACCGGCCGTACCGCTGACTACGATTGGCCCTTCGCTGAAGGGTAAAGAAAGACCTTACAAAGTGATTCTGGAAAAAGAGGCTCTTTATGAGAAGCCTCAGTATCTGGCTTAACCGCTTTATGCTCATATACAACTCTGCCGTCTGGTTCGGCAGATCATCTGGCCCCGCCGCCCAAGGCAGGGGCTTTTTTGTTGCAACACTTTGAGAATTCTTCATAACCTTCGCCAATCAACGAACCAAAAGCTCTTCATCTCTTCCTCTGATGCATTAGGTCGTTTTCTTTATGCCCTTAGGTTTCCTGCAAAACCCAAATATTATACCTTATTTTGGAGATGGCCTGTCCCTATTTCACCGCCTACAACCTCAAAATCAATCGCATACGGACTACTTCCAATATTTCTCGGTTGTATTGTGTATCATCATTGCATATATTGATTATAATATAAGAACATACGTTCTGTAAATAAGAACATGTCCGAATTCAAGGTTAAGGAAGTGAAAGTATGTCATCATCCCCTTCCGCCCCATCCCCTGCGGATGAAGACCACCGATTGATTAAAAGCATGGTTGTACGCACCCTGCTGCTGGATGTGCTTGAACGGGATATTCGCACACTGGATACGTTGCAGCTCAAAATGCCAGAGGTCTACATTCTGTCTCTAACCCGCATTCAGAATGATGTACTTAAGGAAATGCTGACGCTTCGCAAACAGATGAGAACTCGTGGCGTCAAGGTTCTGGAGGAGAAACGGCAAGTTGATGGAATCGAAACCCAGTACCTGTGCAGAGGATATTTACAGCGGTTCTATATGCTGTGGACGTTCGCACGGAATGAAGTCAAAAAAGAGCTTAGTCGGCATTTGGATATGGACTTGACCCAGCCGTTATAGCTGATTCATCTGCTTAATGTACCCATCATCGTTTGAATTCACAACTCTTAGTCCACTTAGTTCGCTTACTCCTCAGAATCCTCACCCTTCTGCATAATCGAAACAGGTTGACCCCGGAAGGCTGCGTTCATTAAGATGGAATAGACATGTTTGTACATTTCGTTCAGACTTGTAATGAAAATGGATTCCTATAAGCAACAAGCCTGCATGCCATTAACGGCGGACAGACTTGTTCATTGGAATTGCTTTCAACGTCTTATCAATCAAGGAGTTGTACTTCATGGACTTGAATTCGCATTTAATTAAAAATCAAACACCCGCACATACAGGCATTGCCGCAGATGTTACCGAACTGATCGGCCAGACACCTGCCGTCAGACTGAACCGACTTACAGGCAGCGATTCCGCTGACGTATACGTTAAGCTGGAATATTTCAACCCAAGCGGCAGCGTCAAAGACCGTGCCGCCTATAACCTGATCGTTCAGGCTGAACGGGCAGGGCTGCTGCTTCCCGGGGCAACCATTATCGAACCGACCAGCGGCAATACCGGCATCGGTCTTGCGATGAATGCTGCTGCCAAAGGATATAAGGCCATTCTGATCATGCCGGACAACATGTCCAAGGAACGCATCAACATTCTGAAAGCCTATGGTGCAGATGTCGTACTTACCCCTGCTGCGGAACGGATGCCTGGTGCAATTCGCAAGGCCAGAGAACTTCAGGCCGACATTCCGGGAAGTTTCATTCCCCAGCAATTCGAGAACCAGGCGAACCCGGACATCCACCGGATCACCACGGCTCCCGAAATTATGCAGCAGATGGAAGGCAAGCTGGACGCCTTTATCGCCACGGCGGGAACTGGCGGTACCATTACCGGAACGGGAGAAGAACTACGCAAGCAGCTGCCGGGCATTCGTATCTATGCGGTAGAGCCGAAAGGTTCACCTGTGCTGTCCGGCGGCGAGCCCGGACCCCACAAGCTCGTCGGTACAAGTCCGGGATTCATTCCGGACATCCTGAATACCGACGTGTGGGATGCCATCATCCAGGTGTCCGATGAGGACGCACTGGATACGATGCGGCAGCTTGCTGCCCGGGAAGGGCTGTTGCTCGGCCCTTCCTCTGGCGCTTCGGTGTGGGCCTCCCTTCGCATCGCGAAGGAACTGGGGCCCGGGCACCGGGTGCTCTGCATTGCGCCGGATACCGGGGAACGGTATCTGAGCATGGGTATTTTTTAACACAGCATAAATCTGTACACATCAAAAAGGCGCTCCCATGTCCCACAAGCCATGAGCCCAAAAGTCATGAGCATGACAGAGGCCTTCCCTTATTAGCGCTCATTGGTCATTGGTTCTAATGAACCGAGCACACGCTATTCGCTCCTATTTGCGCAGGTCTGACGTGTAACGAATCACAGCGACGTTATTTCTCCAAATTCGGTCGTTTTACAGGCTTAAAAGCTATTTTCGACGGGATAACGTTACTGAGATTCGTTAGAATTTACCTTTCTTCATTATCACCCTAATAAGGTGTGGTAGGTTCGTTAGAATGTTGGAGCGATTGGGAGCGAGGTGAAATCCCTCGAAAAAAAGGGAAGAGAAGTACATTGAAGGAACCATCATAATAAAAAAATAAGCTCATGCTCACATACGAATGGTGCATCCGCAGAGAACAAGAGCTTTTTTCTGATGGGAGCCATTTCGGCCCGGTTAGAACGCATAATCCAATGTACATGTAGGATTTAGTACGATTTTGTATGATTTAGAATTCAGTCATTAGTGTGTCAGGGTTGTCCATTCCACACCTTCGGGAAGCAGAGCCGCAATGCGGTCTTTGGCTTCCTTTTTGGTATACAGCGATTCATCGAGAATGACCGCAGAACCGGAATCCGTGCTTGTCCGAATCAGACGTCCGAGACCTTGCTTCACACGTAAGAGCATATACGGAAGATCGATCTCTTCGTATGGTGCTGCCGACGCACTGCGTTTTGCATTGAAGACAGGGTCCTGTGGTGGATACGGAAGCGACCAGATCATGACATTGGATAATGACGGACCTGGAACGTCCAGTCCTTCCCACAGATTAACGGAGCACAGCACACTCTCCTCATCCTCTTGGAACGCGGCGATCAGATCACTGATCTCTCGGTCGCCCTCATACATAAAGCGCAAACCTTCTGCTTCAGGTATATGAACGATGTCCTGTTTGAACGCACGTAGCTCTTCCATCGTACGGAACAGAACCAGCGCACGTCCTCCACTCTCCTGAAGTAACGACACCGCATCACGCATGCGATTTTCGTTCTCCGGGTGACCCGGTATAGCTTCATCGGTAATTTTCATCTTCATTTTGTCCGCATAATCATACGGGGAAGCCACCGAGAACGATACAAAATCATCAATGCCCAGGCTGTCCGCCACATAACGGAATGAACTATCCACAGATAACGTGGCAGAGGAGAACACGATTGGAATACCTGTGTTGAACACACGCTCATTCAGCATTTCCTTCACGGTACGCGGCATGATCGATAATGTCGTCTCGTCTTCACTCTCTTCCGCCCAGCAGATATAGCCGTCTTCCTTACGGAATAACGCAAGTGCAGACTGAATCATGTCCAAATGTTCTTCAACGACACGCATCTGGTACCCATCCAGCGAGAACAATCCACTTTCAAATACCAATTCTTCGCCAATGGCATCTAATACGTTGGTCAGACGTTCAATCTCACGCAGAAGTGGTGCTTCTACCCGAACTTCTTTCCGTTCCGATCCCGGAATCGCCACCGTATACGTATCCAGCAATGCAAACAGTCGCTCACTGCTCTCAATCGCTTCATCCACACGCTCCGCGAGGGATTCACGAATCTCACCTTCAAGCAGGCGAGTCACGAGTTCCTCGAAGATGCGGTGTTTCAATTTGTAGCTCAGTGCGTTCAGGGCTGCTTCTTCCAGCAAATGTCCTTCATCAAATACAACCGAGCTATGATCAGGCAGTAGGGGGAGTTGTCCCTCGCGTTTGCGAGCATCATAGGTCCAGACATGCTCCATATAGTAATCATGGGAACAGATGATGATGTCTTTGGAACGACGGTAATGGTCACGCGACAGCGTCAGGCCGCAGCGTTGTCTTTTTGGACAAACAAAACAATCCTGGAACGGGTCCCAGTTGATTTTGTTCCATTGACGATCATTCAGATGTGGATACTGTTTGCGGTCACCGTATGGATGGAAAGCCTGAAGCGTACCCGGCGTGTTCACAAAATCCGGCAGGCTCTCATGCACTTCTTCAATAACAGGCGCATCCTCATCGGCGAATCGCACCGCACTTAATTTGTTCAGACAGACGTATTGGTCCGGGGACTTGCCGAGACGTGCGTCCACTTCCAGATCCAGATGTGCAGCCAGCTTCGCAATATCTCCGCCGGGCTTCACCAGTTGTTCAATCAAGGACTCATCGGCACAGGCGATCACGGCCGGTTTGCCCGTATAACGTGCATAACAGACCGCGTAGAGCAGATAGACTAACGTCTTGCCTGTTCCGACACCGGCCTCCGCCATAATGGTCTTTTTATCTCCATAGGCCCGTTCGAGCTGGTACGCCATAAAAATCTGTTCATCCCGTACCTCGAAACCGGACTCTGGCAAAATATCGTAAAAAACATCGGCAACCCATTCCCCTAGACGGGATACAAAGGGCTCTGCCGGATCATATGCAAAAGGATAACGTTGTGTAGACAATCCTAGGTCAGCCTCCATTCTTAGACAAGCGGTCCAATTTTCATTTCCGTTCAAAAAAGGCCGCTGGGCAAAAGTTAATTATCCCACGCCATGAGGCGGGTGACAAGCTTTTTTTAATGAAAACGATGTATAGAACCGACTTGCAGGGAAAATATATATTCGAATCCATCAAAAGGAAAGGCGGTGCTCCATGAATCATCAGTCTTCACAACCTGAGCATTCCTCAGACAAGGCACCTGAGACATTAACGGATCGGCAAGGCCATCCCATCACGGACAATCAGAATGTTCGAACCGTCGGCAGCCGGGGACCGACTACACTGGAGAATTATCACTTTCTCGAAAAGATCACTCACTTCGACCGCGAACGCATTCCGGAACGGGTTGTGCATGCCCGGGGCGCTGGTGCTCATGGCATATTTGAAGCGTATGGCACGGCCGGGAATGAACCGGTATCGAAGTATACACGGGCACGTCTGTTTCAGGAAAAAGGAAAAGAAACCCCCGTATTCGTTCGATTCTCAACGGTTATTCACGGTGGACACTCTCCCGAGACGCTGCGGGACCCGCGTGGCTTTGCCGTGAAATTTTATACCGAAGATGGCAACTGGGATCTCGTCGGTAACAACCTGAAAATCTTTTTCATTCGTGATCCGCTCAAGTTCCCGGATATGGTACACGCCTTCAAACCCGACCCGTTGACCAACGCACAGGATATGGAGCGGTTTTTCGATTTTGTCTCACTCAGTCCCGAAGCGACCCACATGGTGACGTTCCTCTTCTCCCCTTGGGGTATTCCGGCCAATTACCGTCAGATGCAAGGGTCAGGTGTCAATACATACAAATGGGTCAATGAGGAAGGCACGGGTGTGCTCATTAAATACCACTGGGAACCGCTGAATCAAGGCATACGCAACCTGTTGCAAAAAGATGCGAGCGAGATTCAGGGGCAGAATTTCAACCATGCCACGCTGGATCTGTATCATGCCATTGAACAAGGCGATTATCCGGAATGGGAGCTGTGCGTTCAGGTGATGGAAGATGGCGAGCACCCGGAGCTGGACTTTGACCCGCTGGACCCAACCAAGTTGTGGCCGCCGGATCAGTTTCCGTTTCTGCCTGTGGGCAAAATGACGCTCAACCGCAATCCCGAGGACTACTTCAATGAAGTGGAGCAAGCGGCATTTGGCACAGGTGTATTGGTGGACGGGCTGGATTTCTCGGATGACAAGCTGCTGCAAGGACGCACCTTCTCCTATTCGGATACCCAGCGTCATCGGGTCGGTGCGAACTACCTGCAACTGCCTGTGAATGCGCCGAAGAACCGTGTTGCGACCAATCAGAGCGGCGGGCAGATGCAATATCAGGTGGATCGTGCACCGGGTCAGAATCCGCATGTGAACTACGAGCCTTCCTCCCTTGGTGGGTTAAAAGAAGCTACACCGCGCGGCCCGGAACATGAACCGTTGGTGGAAGGCAAGCTAGTGCGTGAGAAGATCGAACGTACGAATGATTTTGGACAAGCCGGGAATACGTACCGGGCGTTCGAGGATTGGGAGCGGGATGAGCTGATCAGCAACATGGTCGATGCTCTGGCCCAATGCAAATCGGATATCCGGGAGCGCATGATCTCTCATTTTACCCAAGCGGATGCCGACTACGGTCGTCGTGTGGCGGAAGGACTGGCGTCAGTGCCTACCGATGATAGTGCAACTGTCCAGCCGAAACATGAACCAAGTGTCGAGCAAGCGAAGAAGCGCAGTCGTGAGACGGACGGATATTAAGGTAGCTGGACAGCATTGTAGAACTCTCTTCTATGCATCGCTTATAATGCATGAGATTGTTCGGACGATAAGTCCCAGTGTTGGTTTAATGGTGCACGTCGCTTGACTCGATGAGTCTTGCAATGCAGGACTGTCCTTACAATGATCAGATAATGTCACTTCGAACATCGCCCCAATAGCCTCGTTGCCTCTGGCAGCCGCTATGGGGCTTTTTGTTATGCGTTGATTGCCCCATCATTTCGGTAGAGAGTACGGATTATGTTTATACCCCTATTGGATGCGTACGGCTCTTTATTTGAAAATGCGAAGTTCATTTGGGTGGATTGAGGGTGAGTCTCGTGCCTTGAGCGTTGTAAAAGCGTGCATCTCGAAGTTCATTTCAGATGATTCATCGTTAAATCAGGGCTACCAGCCAATGTCAGGATTACACGTAACCTATGAAACTCCAGGCACTGGGAGCGACTACGCCTAACCTGCCTGTATCTTGACCCATGTGATCAAATGATTATTGAAGATGACGTTTACAACATTTACCATAAAACTATGCTGTACAGATAGTATTCATTCCATCGCAATGATCTACTTCATCGATTCATCTGTCCGGCATACCGTAACAGCTCACGCATTCCATTTTCCATTAACCAAGGAGGTTTATTAATGAAATTATTCCCATCCACATCTACTCATGTGTCTGCACGATCTGTACATTCCCTGAAGGAGCGCTCCCTCAAATCAAAAATGGCCCAGATCTGTCTGAGTGCCGCTTTCCCTCTTTTATTGATTGGTGGTGGATCGGTTAGCGCGGCGGATGTAATCGAGAGCAGCTTGCAAAATAACCCATCAGAAGCCGTGGCTACCTCAAGTGTGACACTTGCTGCGGGTGATCTCTATGTCTCCCCTAACGGCTCAGCCAGCAATCCGGGAACCATAAATAGTCCAACATCTCTGGCTAACGCATTGACCCAGATTGCTCCGGGTAAAACAATCTATCTGCGCGGCGGCACCTACAGCTTCTCCCAGACCATTACCATCGAACGTGGCAACAGCGGCACCTCCTCACAACGTAAAAATCTGGTGGCGTATGGATCGGAAAAACCGGTCTTTGATTTCTCTGCTCAAGCTTTCGCTTCCACCAATCGTGGACTGCAAATGTTCGGAGACTACTGGTTCGTCAAAGGTCTTGAGGTGAAAGGTGCGGGTGACAACGGAATCTTTATCGGTGGCAGCTACAACCGCCTGGAACAGATCGAAGCCCATCACAACCGGGATACGGGCATTCAAATGGGACGTTATGCTTCCACCGCCGCCAAGAGTGAATGGCCTGCTTATAATGAAGTCATTCGTTCCTACTCCCACAACAACTATGACCCGGATGACGGCGAGGATGCGGACGGTTTTGCCGCCAAACTGACTGTTGGTCCGGGCAACGTCTTCGACGGTTGTATTGCCGCCTATAACGTGGACGATGGTTGGGATCTGTACAGCAAAACGGATACAGGCGCCATCGGCGCGGTCACGATCCGCAACAGCATCGCCTACGCCAACGGTGCAACATCAGACGGTACCTCCACCTCCAACAGTGATGGCAACGGCTTCAAGCTTGGCGGCGAGAAGATTGCGGTGAATCATATTGTGGAGAACAACATTGCGTTTAATAATAAAAAGCACGGCTTCACCTACAACAGTAATCCCGGTTCGATCCAGATGAAAAATAACACCTCCTGGAACAATGGGCAAAGCAACTTTGCCTTTGATGTAGGCACCCACATCTTCACCAACAACCTGTCCTTCCAAGGCGGCGCCAGTGACAAAACAAGTGGAACCGACGTCAGCAGCACCAACGTCTGGTGGAAGAACAAAAAAAGCGAGAACGCCAAAGGCCTGCTCGCCAGCGCAGCCGACTTTGTCTCCCTCGTGCCTTCGGTCACGCGCAGCGCGGACGGAACGCCTGTCCTGGGCAATTTCCTGAAGCTTGCAGGTGGCAGTGATCTGATTGGGTCAGGTACGCCATCGGGTACGAATATTGGTGCGCGCTAGGTTTGGGTTGTTGAGATAAAGGAATCATTTAATAGCAAAGTCCCCTCCCCATGCCAGCCTGCTCGGTAGTAATGGAGAAGGGGATTTTTGATTGCTGTGTATTATCTGCTAGCTTTTAAGGTAGATAGATACTCACGTTTTGGCTAAAACCTCAATCATTAGTCTGCTGCCTGTGCGAAAACCTTGTTTAAACGCGGCTTCCACATACATAGACGTGGATTGTCCGATTAAGTCTATCAGTTGTTCCAAGGCATCGTATTCGTTCTCGGTAAGCCGTGATTAGTAGTCCTGCATCAGGTCCGATATCTGGCGATTGATCTCCTGATACTCAGCTTGCTCAGGATGAATTGACTCGTCTAACCGCAGGTTTCCGTGAAACAAATCTTCGATCAGGTTTGACATATTATCCCCACCTAGTCTTTTTACCAACTATTTTCACTATACTTTAGCGGATTTTCCGCTAAAAATCAATAGCGGATAACACGCTAAAGTATGATATTGGTGAGGTGATGAACATGTATGCTCGTATACGCAATTTGCGTGAAGACAAAGACTTATCCCAAACACAAATGGCCACCTATCTTGGCTGTAGCCAACGTGTATATAGCAACTATGAACGTGGTGAGTTAGATATTCCAACAGCTATATTGATAAAGCTTGCTGATTATCATCAAACCAGCACAGATTATCTTTTAAATCGGACAGATGTAAAAAAACCTTATCCTATAAATTGATAGCCATTTCTGCACCAATTTTTTACCAATAAACTTTATTCAAAAGTCAAATCATTCAGTATAAGGTGCCCATTAGAAGGAGAAAGTCACTAAATATAAATAAGATAATCTATAGGTAGAAATATAAAAATCCCTCTGAACTCATTGAAATTCTTGACCATATATCTTGATGTTTAAGAAATAAATTAACCTAGCAACATTTAAATTTTATGCTGATCCTCCAAATCAGCTCTTTGCTTTATCCAACTCATCAAATTATCGTTTTGGGTCATTTCTTTAATGAAAAACACATCTTCTGAAGTTAGAATTTTGGATAGCTTATTTCTTAGTTTTATATATCTTAAGGCAACTGACGAGAAATATAATATTGAGGTTTCTAACGCAATAAATGCTAGATTACTTCTATCTAGATGTGAATCTCCAGGATAAGAAGAATTATTAAATAACCCAATAGGAAGTGAATGAACACTATTTGATAATAAATTAAAAATTCCAGATTCAATCTCTTTACTGATGGGAGAGTGTCTTTTTTGTACTCTATCAAAGAAGAATGGTTTTTTCCCTTTTTGTATCTCCTTTTTTAAACCATCACTGAGTGATATATAGATACTATTATTTAGGAGCATATTTTGACTGTAAGAAAGACCATAACCCGCTAAATAACCTGTAGATTTCGGAATACCAAGTGTAGCAATTATTTTCTCTGATGATAAATGTTGATGATAGGAAAATAGATAAAATCTGAATTCAAATTCATCACTTGAAATACCTCGTTCGCACATGTAATTGAATACATTATGAATTTCAATTAAATTTCTAGATAAACTTGCTACAGAACTAATATCTAAGTATTTTTGAGCTTCTTCATAATTATCTTGATTAGAATTGGGTATTAAATTAATGATACTATTAGCATTTAACAAAGATTTTTCGTATATAACCTCAGAAAAATATGACCTCATAGAGGATGTCATAATTTGCTTCCTATTATATTTTGATATACATTTCCCAATTTGAATTAATCTAAAATATTCTTTCGTTCTATAAATAATCTCTGACATTTCCTCACCCTTCTAAAGGTTATTTTATATTTTGACGATTCCATCAATTAATTCATTATCACTAATTCAAAGTACCCCTTCCGAATTTTCTTTCCTCGAAAGGGGTACTAATTTATTTTCAATTTACACCAACATAATATATTTATTTGTTCTGTTATCGAAAGCTGGCCATGTCCCTTCAAGAATATCAACAATTTTATTATTGACCTCGATATTTTCGATTGCCCCTGTAAGATAGTTAACTCTATTTCCATTTTTCTTATCAATTGAACTATAAATAATTTGTTCCGCATCACACACAACTGCTAAATTGGGGTTATGAGTAACAATAAATATTTGCCTTCTATTTTTCGCTTCTTTAATGCAAGGAACCAGCAGTTCAAAAACCGATTGATTGTCTAGATTTTCCTCAGGTTGGTCTATTATTAAAGGGCGGTCATCCAGATCAACTAAGAGATAAAACATTAACAATAACGCACCCTTTTCCCCGGGTGACAGCTTATCAATTTCCTTATCTCCAAGTTTTAAAGCATAGATTGGTGATAAATAATTTAGATTAAACAAAAAACTATATATTTGCTCTTTGGTCACACCTTTTCGAAGCTGTGACTCAATAGGTATATCAGATTTAGATGAATATCTCTGATCTGTTTCTAAGTTTAGAATAATTTCTTCAATAAAAGAAACAATGGAATCAAAGTTTAAAAATTCGTACTTATCAATAATATCTTTTAGTCTTCTATTTCCATCTTCTGTTCCATAAAATGAGCCTCTAGAATTCCCAACCATTTTGAAAAATTCTTCCACAAATGTGTTTAGCACTATTGAGACTTCGAAGTTCAGCTGGTATTTTTCCCTGATCAAAGGATGGGTACTTATCGCAATTTGAACAGGATTATAAAGATCCTTATACGTAGATATTAACTTCTGTATTAAATCAAATATTTGATTAGAAAGCTGTTTTCTCAAATCTTTTAACTTAATCAGTTCGGCTGGTAACAGAGAATCAAGTTCAATCAGTTGGTTGCGTATGTATGCAAGTGAATTCGGTGTTAACGCATCCCCCATTAATTCCTTTTCTACTCTTCCCCATTGTTCCATTTGCGTCAAGTAAGATTGATAGAGTTTATTGGGCCTATCCAATTTCTCTTCAAGTTGTTTTAGTTTTTCATTTAGACCTTCATATAGGTAATTATATGATTCAACAGAGTTTTCATCCAAATACTCAGTTAGTTTGATAAGTTCATCATTAATCTGTTCTTGATTAAATAAAAGTAAAGATTTATCAATTTTCAAAGTAATTATTTGTTCTTGATTCACTTCTAACAATTCTAAATTTTCACTTAAATCTTTTATTAGTTTGTCAAACTGTAAAACGAAATTATCAATTTTTCCCAATGAACTTTTGACTGCTTCTTGTTTCTTGACAAAAAATTTCCTTTTTTCTACTTTCATATATTTTTCATCTTGAAGCTGCGACTTTTGAGCATTCAGTAAAGCTACTTCTTCAGCCAATTGCGCATAGCCACTATCTACTTGATCACCACTAAGTGGTTTTTCTACTACTTCTGGCTTTGTTTTTATATGTTGATCATATTCTAATTGTTTTACTCTTAGTTGCTCAGTCAGCTGTTCTCTATAAGTATTTGTTAATTTTAATTCTATTTCACATATTAATGAATTAGTTTCACTAACTTGCATTCTATAAATATTCATTTCCTCAGACAGTTCTTTAGTCTTTAGAGCCAACAATAAGTCAAAAGTTTCACAGCCAAGTCTATTCTCGATACTAATATGAGAAAAAATAACCTTTTTTATTTCATCATCAAAACTGTTGCCACTAGCGATATTCATTTCATTACATAGTTTCTCTAAATATTGCTGGGGGATATATTTGACTTTTTCAACTTCAGTGTTAGACACATTTTCAGACAGACTTTTTGTAAATGTATCTTCACTTGCCCATTTTAATGTCGCTTCAAAATGCTGTGAGATATTGTTTTTTGAATTTCTGAATTTTTTCTCATTTAAGAATTCAAAGGTATTATGTGAACTTCCTCCTAATAATCCGAGTATATCCACTAATGCACTCTTTCCATTTCCTTTATTTCCTATAATAGAAACAAGTCCTGAGTTAAACTTTAAATTACATTCATCAAACCATGAATCTGTCATTTTATGATTGGTTTTATTTATAATAAGTGAGTCTATTATTTTGGTTTTTTTTGTTTCATAATTAACTATTTGCTCAGGCTTTATTCCTAATTTTATTCTATCGTTTGAGTCAGTAATTGCTTGTTTTAGCCCTTTATAAGTAAGATCAGATTTAATCCAAAGATTTGCTTTTGTGTGATATTCCTTAATTAGATGATTGTCTGAACAAATAATCAAAGGAAAGTTCCTTCCCAAGTGTGGGAATACAATGTTTTGATAATCGTCCACGTCATCCAGCTGCCCAACCTCGAATACATCTATATATCCGCCTTCTACCAAGTCTTTCTTTATAGCCTGTTTATATTTTTGGTTGTTGCGAATGCTTTCAATACCATTTGTTTTCTTACCAGCATGTACTGTTACAATTCCACCAAGTTCATGTATTAATTCGGAAGATTCTTTGAAATCAGAATAAACAAAATCGTCACCTTTCCTTCTAATATCAGAGGAAGTGATTTCAAGCTTCCCTTGTAATTTCACTGATATTTCTCTAACATCAGAATCTTCTGGAAAAATACCAATAAAATGTATAGATTCACTTCCACCGAGTTCAGATCTTAACTCAATTCCGGGAAATACAGTAATCCCTTTTTCTTTACCTAATCTCTGAAGCTCCTCTATTCTTTCTACATCCATGACATGATGATCTGTTATGGCTACAGCTCTAACCTCTTTTTTTTCGAGACCCTCTATTATCTCTAAATTAGTAATTGACTTGTTTTTATAATCAAATGAAGATGGTGTATGGAAATGTAAATCCCATTTTCTCCATTTTGATCCACGTAAATCGTTCAATGTTACCCCTCCTTTTTAGGATTATAATACCATTAAAACGAGGAAAGAAGTTATATAAATATAAGCCTCAGACTTTAACTTGAATTGGACTCTTTTGAATAATGAGGCTTAGATAGGCCCAGTGGATAGCTTTTAACACATGAAGTCCCCGCTGGAACATGTTCAATTAAGTACTGATAATTTTAGTGATCGTGGTGTTCTGAAATAAAGTTACATCCTAGTCCCTGCACTGTATTTATCATTGCAGCAGCTTAAATAGTTGAGATTTCTAAAAAAACACAGAAAAACCAAGCTAATAAAAAAACAGATCAATCATAGTGGTATCTAACCATAATCGATCTGTTCGATGTAACAGATTAACATTAATTTGGGATAAACCCAGAGCTTTTCTAGCATACAACTCAATTGATGAAGTCTTTATACAGATCTTATGTTATTGAATGAATAATGGATTCACTCTGCATCGGGTAATCCCATCAAACTGTAACAATGACTAATAACCTATCTATCCAATAAAAACAACAGCATCTTTGCGCTGAAATGCTAGGAGCAAATTATTTTGTAGAATTGTTATTCTTTCAAACATTTTATCCCTTTTTTCCTCAGTTAAGTTTTTTACCGCCCACTCTTTGATTTGAATTAGTTCCTCAATAATTGACGGTACATCTTCCTCCTCTACATCAACACCTGATGAAAAGAGGTCTGTCCATTGTAACCCCAGTGCTTCAATCGCAGGTTGCCAACATTCTTTAAAAAACGATTCCGTAGCAATGGGAACAAAGAAATTCTGTTCAAAATCATTTTGTCGTTCATATATTACAGCACTGATTGACATGCACTTATTCACCTCCAAAATCCAAAAGTAGCACTAAATTTGTAGTCTGGAAGCTCTTCTCTTTTGAGATGATATCTGGACATCTATTACTTATTTTTAAAATCTTTATCAAACTCAATCTTCTGTGCAAAATCGCAAACATTTCGAAAGTCTTCTTTCATGTAAAACACACTTTTCTTTTCTGTTCACCAATGTACCCTTTCTCTTCTATTAATGATAGGATGACATAATTCATTTAGGAGTTAGTCTCTAGGATTCTATTACACCAATCGAATCATACGCACGGATAAACCGAAAGAAACGAAAATAACAAAAGAACAGACTAATCATGTTGATACCTTGACCACGATCAATCTGCTGTATTTGTTGAATGATGAATCAATACTTATTAAGTAGCCTCTACTTAAATTTCCATAAAGATATTAAACAATCTTCACATCCTTTATACAATGGCTTTAAAGGGAGCATGACCTGTTTCAGCATTCCTTAATAAAGTCGGTTTTCTAAAACGCAAACTGGTTTCCAGCTTGAAGATAGCGGTATCTCCTTCAATTTCTATAAAAGATACATTAATCCATATAGGAGCTTTCGGAAAAAGCCCTCCTAAAACCCCAACTACATCTTCTAGCAATAGTTTTTTACCACCAATATTCTCTTTAGACAACACAAGACGTTTCATCATTTCATCCCCACCATCTAACATTTTCCCCTGTTCCTCAACAGGCTCTATGATAAACTTAATAATATCGCTCGAAATGTTTTTAGCCTTTTTTATCTTATCAACTGCTTTAGATAAATTAGTCGAAAAAATTTCCTCATTCATTTGAGTAGTCAAAATATCTCCTCTCCTTCTATTTCAGTTTAGTTGAATATACTTTCTTTAATTTCCCTATATCAACATAACCACTTCTCGTTACTTCTAGTTGATATATCTCTAACCAAGCGTTTTCTGTCTTTATTCCAGCACTATTGAATATCTGCTCATATTTTTTAGCTTGCTCAGTTGTTGGAGTATAGTGTCCTGATTCATTTGTTATTCTTCTAACATTTCCGTTTGCATCGACTTTTAGTTTTCCAGCAGCTTGAACATCAGCTCCATTTGCTAAATGAGAGTGTCCTCTTCCAACATTTAAGTTACCATCTGTATCTATGACAAAGTCAACCTCTTTAATTCCATCTCGAATCTTAACTTGTCCATTCTTCAAAACATACTCAAAACTCTTTCCTTGCTGAATCTCATTTGGATATCTGTTTTCAATGATTTGGACAGGTCTAATATCACCCGTCCCCTTAATATTACTACCTTTCCTCGCTTCAGCCGCTTCCAAATTCTTTTTAATCTTTGCCACAGCTGGATCAGAAGCAGGTAAGCGAAACGGCCCTTTGCGACCAGGCATACTTCCGCGAACCATCTGAAAAGCCATAAAGATCTGGCTGAACTTCAGAGAAGTCAGCATCATCTGAGCATACCTATCGGATACAGGCTCGCCTGTGAAAGGATGGATTCTATTTTCAAAAGCTTTAATCTGTAAAGCATTAAGATCTTCCCCCGGCTCTTCCGCATGACCTGCTTGCATCCGGTTGATATCCAAATGCCCCTGATCCTTCTGATATGCCTGCAGAGAGGCCTGATCGGGAACACCATTCTCGTTTACTGGCATCCACATCAGCCGACCATAGATATTGATTTTGGCCATCTGGTAGCCCTTATCCCCCGAACCCGCATCACTCCCTGTGCTCTTCATCATTGCTGCCGCACCAACAGCACCAATAACACTACCCAGACTGCTCTTCTCCGCATCTGCATGCTCAAACCGTGTCGCAATATCCTTTAACTCTTTCGAAGTATACACCATGCTCTCCAGTGCTTTCTGTAGTAAGGGACGCGACCGCGCAAAATCATCATAAAAACGCTCCTGTGTCACACCCATCCACATGGCTTGAAGGAACATAATCTGCCTGGAGAGATTATCTTGAATATGCTCCAATTGTTGCCTCGCCTGATCCACCTGACCTGACAAATAATGTAACTGATCAGGGGTAACTTTAATTGTACTCATCTGCTTTCACCGCTCATTTAATATGGGATAAAACTATGTTAGCAGAAGTTTAATGGCAATTTCATCCGGCTAACCTCCTGATTTCAATTCATTAATCCACTCTCTCAATGTTGAGCTTCCATACTATGGTCCTACAGTTTAATGGGAACATTGTTTCCGTCCAGATTAATGCTAATGATCCCCGGCTTGTCTAGTCCCTTGCATGTTCGATTCGTCTTAGTTTCTCCGTATCTCGAGCTGGAGATAAACCGAAGAAGCGGGAATATTCGCGATTAAACTGCGAGGCACTCTGATAGCCAACCTGAAATGCAGCACTGGCTGCTGCATAACCCTCAAAAGCAATGAGGTTCCTAGCCTCCAAAAGCCTTAATTGCTTTTGAAATTGAATAGGACTTAATCCCGTTGCACTTTTAAACTGACGATGAAAGGTATTTACAGCCATACCCGATTTAGATGCTATCTCACCGATGTCTATGGGCCTCATAAAATTATCGCGAAACCATTTTACAATTTGAGAAATCTTGGCAAAGTTACTTTCCCTCATACCCAGTTGTTTCAGATACCATCCTTGCGGTCCCATCAGAACGCGATAAAGGATTTCACGTTCATAAGCCGGTGCAAGAGCCGGAATATCTCTGGTTGACTTAGTTAATCGCAATAAGCGTAGCCATGCCTCCATGAATTCAAGATCCATCTCACAAGCTGCGAACTGCGCAGAAGAAGTTGGGATTAGATTTTCAGGTAGATCTCTTAATAAGCGCTGTAGAACATTCTGATTTAACGCAAGACCAAGAGACATGTAAGGGCCGCCATTCCTATCTGGATGCACACTCGCCGTTGCAGGAACATGTACCGGCAAAACATAATATGAGGGGCCTCCCAGTGTAGTTCTGCGCTCCCCGATTGAAAGCATCTTTGTTCCTTGAACCGTAAAACCAATCATCGGCTCGTAGAGTGCTGCAAGCTGATGAGCAGGAATATCTCCCTTAATCATGCTCAGCCCTGGAACTTCGGTTTCAATCGGTCGAGTGCCTGCACATTTCATTAATTCGATAATTTCATCCATAATTTTTTTCATGCACCTATTTTATCAGATGAATGTGTATCCCTCAACACAGCTCTGAAATGAAGAAGCATTTTTAGGCTTTTCTGATGTTATAAAAGAACGATATTATCTGCTCATTACAATTACACGTGGTGTTTTTAGGCAATTTAAAGGTGTGATTAGATCTATATTATTTACGCAGAGAATACTAAAATAAAGTCCAGATCGATCACAAGAAAGGGTGGATATGATGAAAATTGCAATCGTAACAGGTGGAAGTAATGGCATTGGAAAAGCAACGGCTCTGGAGCTAGGCAAGCGCGGAATTAGCGTGATTCTCACATACAATTCCTACAAGGACAGAGCAGAAGCGGTCGTTAAGGAAGTGGAAAAAAATACAGGAGTTCGGGCTGTAGCACTGAAGTTAAATCTGACCCAGATATCAACATTCGAAGGTTTCGCTTTAGAGGTCAAGCAGTACCTCAACGATATCTGGGACAGAACGACTTTTGATTACTTAGTTAATAATGGCGGTATTGGCGGACCTATGATGTTCAATGAGATGAGCGAAGAATACTTCGACAACATTCTTGATACGAACTTTAAAGGACCCGTTTTTTTAACACAACACCTTGTGCGATTTATGGATGATCATGGAGCCATCGTTAATACTACGAGTTCATCCAAGAACCAATCCTTTCCAGGATACTCTGCCTACGGCTCGTTAAAAGCAGCATTCTCCACATGGACTCGTTATATTGCCAAAGAACTTGCCCCACGTAAAATTCGGGTCAACGCCGTTTCTCCTGGTCCTACGCACAGCAATTTCGGTGATGGCGTATTCGATAAACATCCCGAATTCATCAAACCACTGGCTGAGCAATCTGTATTTGGCAGAATAGGCCAACCCGAAGATCTTGCGAAGGTCATTGTGAATGTATTGTCCGATGATTTCGGCTGGGTTACAGCCCAGGACATTGAAGTGTCTGGCGGACATTTGCTTTAAAAATGTAAGGACAACACGCTCTGAATAATGGCATATCTGCGGAGTTCCACACTGATCTTGCTCTGCTTATAGAAAATTCCTCTGGCTGCTGCGCTCGATTATACTAGGGTTTGTTTAGCTCATGGTGAATTCTACTGGTGTGAAAAGTTGTGAGAACTTTCATTCTAATTGAATTTGGCCATGAGCATTTTTTATTTTTTTTCGCAAGAGTAGTATTACATTGCTCTTTCCGGTTCGTGTATTTCTTGATTTGCTTGTTAAATGATTCGATCAGATGCGTCGAATACAGGCTGCTCCTGATCGGTTTGGGAAAGCTCTCCTCCGTAGAAGTATTGAGATCGCTACGGCTACTTTCGTTCATTATTATGGAAGTTGATGGATCCGAAAGTGCGTAACCACTGGTCGGCATCATGGTTCCAAGCGCAAACCCTAGGACCAGAAAAATGATAAAGTCGCTGCATACAACAAACTACTTTTCCTCTGAATATATAAATACATAATTCCCTTCATCCGACTTCTCTTCTGAGAAAACAAAGCCTAACCGATCAAAGCTTCTGATATCCTCCACATCTGTAATCTTCCGCTCTGCCATATATCGTACCATCTCACCTCTGGCCATTTTGGCCCGCGTTGCCTTTTCAACAAGCTTCCCATCGACCATTTGTCCAAATACACAAGTGATAAATCGGGTTTCCTCGCTCAGAAAAGGCGTGATGTTTTTGCTATACTCTTTTGAAGCCAAATTCAGGATACAGTCGCTTTCCGATTGAAGCTGATCTGCTAATTTGCTGCCCCAGAATTGATAGAGTGACTTGAAACCTGGACCTTGCAACTTGCCCTGCATCTCCAACCGATAAGGGGTAACCCCATCCAAAGGCCGTAACATGCCATAAAAACCGGATAATATGCGTAAATGCTCCTGAAGATACGC
>Ga0153980_1000050_pt1 | contig 100534 bp, 87 predicted proteins | sample TSGA064MetaG_FD_104722 | JGI IMG/M metagenome (GOLD analysis project Ga0153980, IMG submission 104722) | Attine ant fungus gardens microbial communities from Georgia, USA - TSGA064 MetaG | ecosystem: Host-associated > Fungi > Mycelium > Unclassified | place: USA: Georgia, Magnolia Springs State... | reverse complement strand
CGCGTTTGGTGGCGATGGCGGAGGGGTTCCACACGTACCCATCCCGAACACGACCGTTAAGCCCTCTAGCGCCGATGGTACTTGGACCGCAGGGTCCTGGGAGAGTAGGACGCCGCCAAGCAATCAAAAGACACGATCGTAATTAAGCGATCGTGTCTTTTTCTGTTATTATGATCATGGGAATGAATATAACTCCTGTAGGCTGTTTTATATATCTTCGTCTTAGAGATAAAACTCATTTTATACATAAAATACTGGCCTTCCCATCATCCAAGCTGTGATACAATAGGTGGGGTCTATATAGAAACGGAAACACGCATGAGTACGAGGAGGAACTGAATTACGATGAAATCAGCCCCGTTTATTGCCGTGGAGGGTCCGATTGGTGCGGGGAAAACAACGTTAGCAACGATGCTTTCTCAGGAATTGAACCTTCCGCTGGTCAAGGAAATTGTAGAAGAGAATCCTTTTTTGGCTTCCTTCTATCAAGATATAGATGAGTGGAGCTTCCAGCTTGAAATGTTTTTTCTGTGTAACCGGTTTAAGCAACTGGAAGACACAGGCGTGCACTATATTAAGAAGAATTCACCCGTCATTTCGGACTATCATATTTATAAAAATATGATTTTTGCTGAACGTACCTTAAAGGGAACGAAACGGGACAAATACCGTCAAATCTATCATCTCTTAACGGATGATCTGCCGAAACCCAATCTGGTGCTCTATATTGAGGCTGAACTCGATACATTGATGAACCGGATCAACAAACGTGGTCGGTCTTTTGAGCAGGATATGGACCCGGCTTATATGGAGCAGTTAATTGCAGATTATAAAACAGGTATGGCTTACCTGGCCAGCAGCCCAAATCCGCCGATAATTATCAAGGTGAATGCGGAGCAACTCGATTTTGTAGAACATCCGGAACATTTCAAACAGATTGTTAATCAGGTAAAGGAGTATATCACATGAATAACTATGGTATTCCGGCGAATGCATTAATTACGGTAGCAGGTACCGTTGGGGTGGGCAAATCCACTCTGACAGCCGCACTGGCTGAGCGTTTGAGCTTCAAGACTTCACTCGAGCAAGTCGACCACAATCCATATCTGGAGAAGTTCTATCATGACTTCGAACGTTGGAGCTTCCATTTGCAGATTTATTTCCTGGCAGAGCGTTTCAAGGAACAGAAGAAAATCTTTGAATTGGGCGGTGGATTTGTACAGGATCGTTCTATCTATGAGGATACAGGTATCTTTGCGCAAATGCATGCGGATCAGGGCACAATGTCGGCTACGGATTTTGAGACGTACAGCAGTTTGTTTGAAGCTATGGTGATGACACCGTATTTCCCTCATCCGGACGTACTGATTTACCTGGAAGGCAGCCTGCCATCCATTCTGAATCGGATTACGGAACGCGGACGGGAGATGGAGATTCAGACGGACCGTTCCTACTGGGAGCATATGCATGAGCGCTATTCGGTATGGATTAATCAATTTACGGCCTGTCCGGTGCTGCGTTTGAACATCGATGAGTATGATGTGAATGACCCAGCATCGGTGGATGCCATTTTGGCGCAGATTGCTGCGGTCATTAATCCTGCCAAAGGAGCTTGATTTATATAAAATGCCTTTTGACATGAGATAATTAGATTTATATAGTATTCCCCTCTACGCCAGCGAAAGCTTCTAGAGGGGATTTTTTTCGTTATTTGGTAAGAGGAGAATTCTCAAAAGATGTTTTTGACTTATGCTTTGTTAAGTAATACAGGAACCAGACGGCATGTCTCTGTTCATCCGTTGCTGCACGTCGAAACGATTCCTTAATGTAAGGGTCATTTGCTTGATCTGCGACTTGTGAGTAAAATTCAACCGTGTTTTGCTCATCATTAAAAGCATAATCTATTCCCGCGAAATACTCTGATGGACAATCCGAAGAGATTTGGACCGTAGGTTGCGTACCTGTTAACGAAACATAAATGGCGGTGAATTTTTGAAGATGCTCTAATTCATCAAGACGTATCTCCAGAATACGAGCTTTTTCCACTTCTGAGGGTGCTAATTCTGCCAGTTTGGCGTAACAGGCAATTGCTGAGGATTCTCCATTAATAGCTTTGGAAATTTGCGCTAACAGCATGTTGTCATTCCGGTAATAGGGAACATAGTACATGGGGAGTACTCCTTCCAAACACGTTTTAACCAGAATATGCGGTTATTGGGCGGATGTGCGTATCTCTTAAAGAGTGAGGGGACGAAAACAAAAGCAGGGAGAAATTTGTTGAATAAAAGGAGTATTTGTGGTTTCATAGGAAAGGTGAATTCTGGAAAAGAAGCATAAGCATGACTCAGGAGGGAAAGACAACGTGGAAGAGAAACAAGGGATCAAGATCGGCATGCCAATCGTTGGTGGATTATTGGCAGCAATTGTAGGAGGAATTGTGTGGGCAGTAATCGCTGCCATGACGGAAAGGGAGCTAGGGCTCATTGCTATCGTCATTGGGGCGCTGACAGGCTACGCGGTTGTATTGTTCTCGAACAAACGGATCGCGACGGTACACAAAGCTATTGCAGTTATCTTTGCACTTATTGGCATTTTACTTGGGAAGTATCTGACGGTGGTGTATTTTACTTCCGAGTTGTTCAGCGATGCAAGCATGTTGGATCTGGTGTTCGATGGTGAGATGGTAAGTGCATTTGTGGACACCTTTACGGATTATTTCAGCGAGCCGGTTGACCTGTTATTCATCGTACTGGCGATTGTATCGGCATGGCAGATTCCAGGACGGATGGCGAAGACCAGTCTGGTATCGGATGCTTCTTCGTCTGATCACGCTCCTAGAGCTTAACCGATGGCTAGTAGGAAGCATGACCTGTGTAATACAGGGACTGCCTCCATTAAAAAAAGTACTCAGAGTGAATAACTGTAATGACGTATTCACATTGCGGCTGAGATACTAAAAAAGGGACGTGACGCCTTAGGGCGTACGTCCCTTTTTTGTGTAAACTGAGTAATGTTGAATCCCTCGGCTGTCCAGCACATTGCATGAACACGGAAAAGATTTGGCAGAACAGAGTTCTATTTAATACGAGCATATTGCCTATATCGAGAGAGCAAGTTTTCATTAGCAATAGAAAGATCGAAAAGGAACTACTTGTCTACAACTTATACCTGATTGCGAGGGGCATGGTTAATACGGATAATGTTATATATGGAATTAATGTAAGCCTAGATTAACTCTTTCGATCAGAAAACACAGCCATGGCATCCCTCATAAATACAGCCAAGCCTTCGCCGAATTGATCAATATTAATTGTAAAACGTTCGTCATCTACGTACATTTGGCCCAACCCTCTGAAGGCTTCAGGAGAATAATTGCCCATGTTGTTCAGATAGCTGTACCATTCCGAGATTCCGGCTTGAGCTTCGGCAGAGTTTGGATCCGTGTGACGAATTGCTGCAAGACGAGTGTAGATTGAATTCATTTGATCGGACAGAGCTTTTTGTTCCTCAGGAGACTGTTTGTGTAACTTTTGATTAGCCTGATCCACCGCTTGATCTCCCCAACGTTCCCTCGCTTCCTGTTCATACGGATTATGACTGAAATTAAACCCTTCAAATTGTTCTTTGGCTGTCATCTTCATTTCTCCTCTCACGTGTTGTACAGATTTATCAATGGTGGCGATCATTTGGTCCAACCGCTTGCGTTTCTCCAGTAAAATACGGCGATGCATATTCAGGGCTTCTTCTCGATCGAAAGATGGATTGTTTATAATCTCCTTGATATCTTTCAGAGAGAAATCGAGTTCTTTAAAAAATAAAATCTGCTGCAGCATTTCCAGATTAGCATCTGAATACAGTCGATATCCTGCAGAAGTCACTTCGTCAGGTGTTAACAGTCCGATCTCATCATAATGATGCAGTGTGCGCACACTGATCCCGACAAGTTCGGCCACTTCTTTTACTTTCATGGCCATGATAGAAACCTCCTTACACCATCGATTGTACAGCGTCACGTTACGTGAGAGTCAACGGGTGAAAATGAAAAAAATAAGATGCAGGCGTAGAAGCTGCATCTTGAGAATGAATGTGCTGCACGATCTATCTGGTGCAGCACACGGGCTGGCGGTGCAGGGAGCGCACGGCTACGCCTGCATCCCGCGCACCGCCGCAGCGAACTGCGCAGCCGCTGCGCGCACATCGGCCGCGCCCGCGATGGCGGAGATGACGGCTACGCCGTCGGCTCCTGCCGCCATCACGGCGGCCGTGGTATCGGGCGTAATGCCACCGATACCTACCACCGGAACTGCGATGCCTGCGGCGCGCAGTTCGGCTACCCCAGCGGGGCCCAGCACAGCGTGGGCATCGGCTTTGGACCGCGTCGGGTACATGGGCCCGACGCCAAGATAGTCGGCGCCCGCCTGCACTGTACGGCGGGCTTCCAGCGCGGAGTGGGCGGATACGCCAAGCATCCGCCCTTCTCCGATGCGGGCGCGTACCAGCGCCGCGTCCGCATCGCCCTGGCCGACATGGATGCCGTCGGCCTCCACCGCCACAGCCAGCTCCACATCATCGTTCACGATGAACGGTATTCCGTGCTGGCTGCACACCTCACGAAGCCGCATCGCAAGCGTGATGCGTGCTTCGCCAACCAGAGCGCCAGTTCCTTTTTCCCGGAACTGGAACAGCGTAATGCCGCCACCGATGGCTTGGCGCAGCACCTCCACCGGGTCACGCGTCGTATTCACGCTGCCCATGACCAAATACACCTGCAGCGCATGCCGTATTGCTTCTGCATCCAGAGGGCGCATTACTGTTCACCCCGCAGTCTGCGCTGATACGCAAAATGATTCGTCGGCCCATGTCCGGCCCCAATCCCCAGCTCATCTTCAATGGCTGCCTGGATGAATGCTCGCGCGGTGGTGACGGCAGCCAGTACAGTTGAGCCCTTCGCCAATTCGGTAGCAATGGCCGCAGAATACGTACATCCCGTTCCATGGGTATGCCTTGTCACTACCCGAACGTTCTCCAAATAGTGAAAAGATTGCCCATCATAGAGCACATCGACAATCATGCCACTTCCCTCATCATGACCACCTTTCACCAAAGCATACGTGGAGCCCATCTGCACGATTCGTCTTGCGGCTTCTTCGCGCTGACTCAAATTCAAAATAGACATTCCAGTAAGAAGCTCGGCTTCCGGAATGTTCGGTGTCGTGATCAGTGCATGAGGTAGCAGCTCTGTAATTAACGCTTGAACGGCCTCCTGCTGTAGAAGGGGAGCGCCACCTTTGGCAACCATAACCGGATCGATGACCAAATTGGACCATCCATATTGCTGCCATTTCTCGGCGACCAGTCGAATAATATCGGCACTGTAGAGCATGCCCGTCTTCACGGCTGAAGGTTGAAAATCATCCCCGGTCGAATCCAATTGTTGAGCGATACCTTCATATGAAATAGGGAAGACGCCCTGCACACCTGTTGTATTTTGGGCAGCAATAGCCGTAATCACAGTCATGCCGTATACACCGAGCTCCTGAAAGGTCTTCAGATCAGCTTGAATTCCGGCACCACCACCATTATCGGAACCAGCAATCGTCAAAGCCTGTGCGATACTCATTGCACACCTCCATCAATTCGACGAACCTGTGCCCGTTGTGCAAGAACGTCAGGTGTCACTTGGGCCAGTTGATTCAGCAATTCGATCTGGAAGCTGCCCGGTCCCAGGTCAGCGGTGCGTTCCGCCGCAATCTCTGCTGCAACGCCATAGAAAGCGAGTGCCTCCACAACACTACCCAGCAAGTCGTCTCCCGGTTTCGCAATGGCTGCAAAAGCACCAATCACAGAGCTGAGTAAGCAGCCTGCACCGGTCACTTGGGTAAGCAAGGCATGGCCATTACTCGTCAGGAACGTCGTTTGTCCATCCGTAATGACATCCTCGCGTCCAGTAATGACAACCACACAGCCGAGTTTTTGGGCTGCCCGTTCCGCTATTCCGATTCGATCGCCCTCGCCTTGACCTGCATCCACACCTTTGATGCTCCAACGCTCACCGATGACATTGGCGACTTCCGCCACATTGCCCCGCAACACCGTGAGGCGAAGCTCACGAACGAGCATCTGAACGGTTTCCGTACGATAGGCGGTTGCGCCAGCTCCAACCGGATCGAGCACAACAGGTACGTTATTTGAATTAGCTGATCGACCAGCCAAACGGATCGCCTCAACCACCTTTTCGTCCAATGTGCCAATGTTCAGTACAACTGCTCCTGCTAACTTGGCAACATCAGCGACCTCTTCATGCGCATAGGCCATAAAGGGAGATGCACCTAGTGCGAGCAAACCGTTGGCTGTAAACGGAGCGACGACAATATTCGTAATGTTATGAACAAGCGGATTTTGCGTACGAACACGTTCCAGATAAGACATATAAGTTCCTCCTTATAAATAAGCAATTTGATCAATAAAAGTAGTCAGGGCAGATTCGCCCTTATATCCGTTGTTAATTTGCAACGTTGTTGAATAGTAATGAATTGGCGACTTTCAAACTCTCTTGATCTCCCCCAGCAGTCGAGTTCCTTACTCACCCTGCAAGTTGATAAAAGCATCCTCAGCCTTTACGGAATCCGGAATCAGTTCACTTTGAACCAACCATGCACGTACATTTTCCCAAGAAGAGGCGTCCTGCCTGCCAAACGGCTGACCTTCTTCATTCATCAGTGGCAGTAAAATATTCAGACTTTTGGTTTCGATCTCCGGGTCAAGAGGAGACGTTTCGTTCTCATGTGCGAGCAGAATGTTCAGCGCGTCCTCGGGATGCTCTGTTACATATTTCTGTCCTTCCTGCATCGCTTTGATGAAGCGGGTAAGCTGATCTTTTTTCGCTTCAATACCCGTATCACTTGCAGTGAGGACCAGTTCATAATAATCAGGTACACCGTAATCCACGGGATTGATTGATTTCATGGCATGACCTTCCTTTTCCAGAATCAATTGCTCATGGTTAATAAAACCACCCATAATGGCATCTGCCTGCCCTGAAGCCAGGGAAGGGATCAGGTCAAATCCTACATCGACCAGATTCATCTTGTCGGGATTACCATCATCCTGGCTGATCATGGTACGCACCATTGCTTCATACAGGGGGATTGAGGAATAGCCGACGGTCAGCCCTTCAAGATCTTTTGGCGATTTCACATTACTGTTGGCTTCGGTTAACAGATGCACGAGCGGATGCCGAACGACGGCTGCAATCGAACGTACAGGAATGTTCTCCCCACGCGCGAGCAAGATTTGCGGCTGGTAGCTTAATGCCAGATCGATTTTCCCGGCGGCAACAAGCTTGAGTGAGTCATTGGTATCGGCAGGCATCTGAATATCAACATCCAGACCTTGATCCGCGAAGTAACCTTTTTCTTGTGCAGCATAGATGAAGGAATGCACTGCATTCGGATACCAATCGAGCATGATGGACAGCTTGTCCTTGGATTTCGATGACGGTTCGGGCGAAGATGATTCTGTATCTTCTGCATTGGAAGTTGAATCTGTGGCCGTGTTGGTACCCGTATTTCCGCATCCGCTGATGATCAGCAACAGAGTCATGAGCAGAATGGGGAGCAGGGAGTAAATATGTTTTTTCTTCATAGCTTCAAATTCCTCATTTCCTTTATCTGATTAATAATTCATAAATTCTACAATCTGGAGTTGTGGATAACGCTGTGCTGTAATGGGTTTCCAGCTGATAGCAGGTGGATTGGGCAAAGCACACTAAGTCTGTTTTGGTAGGTCTTCCTCCGAAAGTTATCCAGCTTTTCTTCTACCTGCATGACGTGGGGTACTGAATCTTCTCTCCATCCATGCAATGAGTACAAACAGGGCGATACCGAGCAGGGATAACAGCACTATGGCGGCGAACATGGCATCCGTGTTCATATTGCTCGACATTCTGCGGCTGAAGTAGCCAAGCCCCTTGCTTCCACCGAGCCATTCCCCGATCGTTGCACCGACCACACAGTACACCACAGACATTTTTAGTCCCGAAAAGAAGGAGGGAAGGGCAAGTGGAATCTGGAGTTTGCGAAAAATATTCCACTTGCTGGCTCCCATCGTCAGCAGCAGTTCACGCTGCTCCGGATCACCCTGGCGCAGGCCATCGTAGGTACTCACCACAATGGGGAAAAATGCGATCAGGAATACCACCGCCACTTTACTCCACAGCGTGTAGCCAAACCACAGGATAAAGACGGGGGACAGGGCAATCAGCGGGATCGTCTGACTGATCACGATGAAGGGATATAACGCTTTTTCAATCGACCGATTCATATGCATACCTGTTGCAAGTGCAATTCCGGCACCAATGGACAAGCCAAAACCAACGACAACCTCCATCAAGGTAGCGGGCAGATGGGTGGCCAACAAGAGGTGGCGATGCTCATACAGCGAACGGGCGATCGCCGTCGGGGCTGGAATGATGAAGGAAGGCACCCATCCCATACGCACAATCCACTCCCAGAGAGCAAGCAGCAAGAGCATAAGCAAAAGAAACAGACCATAACGGGCAAGCCAACCTCGTACGCTATGCTTCATGCTATCTCTCAAGTTACCGTCTCGCATGCAATTGTTCCTCCAGTAGTCGTCTCATCTGAACGAGAGCCGGTTCGTAGATCATGTCCGAATGTCTTGGACGTGGCAAAGGTACTGTCAGATCCTGCAGCTGTTGGCCTTGGCCCACCGGAGTTAAGAGGATAATCCGGTCACTGAGCAGCAGGGATTCTTCAATGTCATGTGTGATAAACAACACGGTTTTGCCCAGGCCTTCCCAGAGCTCCAGCAGCCAGCGATGCATCTCACGTTTGGTCAGGGCATCAAGTGCGCCGAATGGTTCATCCAGCAGCATGAGTTGGCCACCTGTCAGCAAAGTACGAAGCAGCGCGACACGCTGGCGCATGCCACCCGACAGCTCGTCCGGGTAAGCATGCGCGTAGCCGGATAAGCCGAATCGGTCGAGACGGGCCAGAATGTCCGCTCGAATCCTTACCTTATCCTGCCGACCTGGAGCAAGTTCAGCGGGAAGCATGCAATTCTCCATGACGGTTCTCCAGGATAATAGGAGGTCCTTTTGTGGCATGTAGGCCACCTGCCCCAGTCGCTTTCCTTCTTGAACCCAAGGAATGTCAATGGTTCCGTGTGTTGGCTCAAGCAAGCCTGCCAGCAGCTTGAAAAGGGTACTTTTACCGGAGCCGCTGGAACCAATGAGCGAGACGAATTCGCCTTTGGCTACACGCATAGACACATTGGAGAGCACGGGGGACTCCCTTTTTCCCGGGAAAGCGTAGCTCATGTTGTGAATGGTTATATCGTTATCCATCTCGTTCCGTCTCCCCTTGTTATTCAAACTTCAATGCTGCGGGATCTTTAATTACACCTTCTGATCTGCTCGCAGAACGCGAAAAAGACCCACCCATTTCCGGAGAAATGAGTGGGTCTGTAAGTTCAATTCACATTAAATTTTATCATCAACATGAAAAAATCCGCTTACTGAGAGGCCGCTCCACTTCCCTCCGCTGGTATGATCCAGATCAGGTTCAAAGGGTCCGAATCGTTCGATCCGTCTCAGCCGCAAGGCTCCCCTAGTGCAATGTTCAAGATATGCAGTTGTGTGTTCAGCATATATCACATGCAAGTGGAATGTAAAGAGGGCGGCTTAAAAGAAGTGTGCGTAATGTGAGTTAGGAAAGTAACCTTTTCTAATCGTTTGAATGTAACAGTGAATCAAGCTCACCGATCAGCCGGGCAATCTGCTCAGGTGTGCCAATCGTAATCCGAAGCCAGGTAGGCATACCGAATTCGGCACCGCCGCGGACAGAGATACCTCTGTTCAACAATTCTTGGGTAATCGGGCCACTATCCTGCAACAGATCCACCATGATGAAATTGGTTTCGGAGGGGATGTAGGGTAATTTCCACTGATCAAAGGACTGCATTAACGTTTCCCGTCCCTGACGATTGTAGTGCAAGCAGTGAGAAACAAATTCATGATCATCCAGGCTGGCCGATGCAGCGGCTTGGGATGTGGCTGTCAGGCTGATGGGCAGCTTGACCCGGTTAATGCCTTCAATGATGCTTTCATTCCCGATGCCATATCCAATTCTCAGGCCGGCCAGTCCATATATTTTGGAGAAGGTCCGCAAAATAATCAGATTATTATACTGCTCCAGCAGTTTAACCGTATCAGGGTAATCTTCACTTTCCGCGAATTCATAATATGCTTCGTCCAGGACAACCACGACATGGGAGGGAACATATTCGAGTAAACTAAGTAAGGCATCTGCCGTGAAAATGGTACCGGTCGGATTATTCGGATTGCACAGCCAGATGATTCGGGTAGAAGTATTAATCCGTTGCCGGAATTGCTCCAGGTCCAGTGAATGGTTGACCAAAGGCACTTCATGAATGACCCCGCCTGCCAGCAGCGTAGCTCCCTTATACCAGTTAAAGGAGGGCACCGGAATGAGTGATTCCTCCCCGGGATTAAGATAAGCTTGGGCGGTAAGGGTTAGGAGCTCGAATGATCCACTGCCAAATACCAGTTGGGAAGTACGCACCCCCAGACGTTCCGCAAGTTTGTCACGCAGCAGTTGGCTGGAACCGTCGGGGTATTGAGCCAAAAGATCGGAACCCAGCGATCTGACCGCTTCCGCAGCCAGGGGAGAAGAACCAAACGGATTCTCGTTCGCTGCAAGGCGATCCACACTTTCCAGTCCCAACTCCCGCCGGATCTGTTCCATGGATTTGGCAGGTGTATAAGCCGGAATTCGATTTAACAAGTCTTTAACAGGAGGAGAGGGTACGGGTGAAAGGGATTGCATAATCAAGCCTTCTTTCCAGTGGAATTAGATCGAGAATGATATCTGTTTCTGGGCAATCTGCTGTGGTGTCTCTTGTGGAGGAGTCAACAAGCGATTCAGAATCAGGTTTTCAAAATGAGCAAACCCGCTGTCCCGAACGCGTGGCCGCTCCAGCGTAATACGGGTATCCATCGTTATATGACCGTCTTCGATTAACAGCACCCTGTCTGCCAGCGCAACCGCCTCGCTGACATCATGCGTGACCAGAATGACAGTCAGATCTTCTTCTACCCACAAGCGTTCGATTAACTGCTGCATCTCAATTCGGGTTAATGCATCCAATGCACCCAGCGGTTCATCCAGCAGCAGTAAGCGCGGATGACTTGCGAGTGCCCGTGCCAAGGCAACACGTTGTTTTTGTCCGCCAGATAATACCCCCGGCCAATCACCTTCACGCTCTTCAAGTCCTACATTGCGAAGCGACTGGCGTGCATCTTCCTTGTTCTTGTCGGGGATGCCCAGTCGTACATTGTCGAGCACGGATTTCCAAGGCAGCAGTCGGGCTTCCTGAAACAGAAACCGTGTCTCTGGTGCTGTACCGCCAAGCTTTCTGTTGCCCAGCATAACGCTTCCGGAAGAGGGGGATTCCAGCCCGGCGATCAGACGCAGCAAAGTGCTTTTGCCACAACCACTTCGTCCAACGATGGCTACAAATTCCCCTTGTCTTACATTGACATTGATGTCGGATAGAATTGTCCGCTGATCATACGATTTCTGAACCCTATCTACTTGAAGAAAAGGACTGATCTGACTTGTGCTCATGGATCAATTCACGCTCCTTTGGCTTTACTTGCGGGATAGAGCCGGGTTCCAGCGCAGCCAGCGCCGTTCCAGCCATTTGGCGATGGTATCGGACAGCTTGCCCAGCAGGGCATATAGCAGAATGCTTAAGACGATTACATCCATCTGCATGAATTCCCGCGCATTCATAGCCATGTAGCCAATCCCCGCATCCGCCGCAACCGTCTCGGCTACGATAAGGGTCAGCCACATAATGCCAAGTGCATAACGAATACCCACGAGAATGGAAGGCAGTGCACCAGGTAGGATAATGTCTTTATAAAGGGACCAACGGCTGAGGCCATATACTTTGCCCATTTCAATCAGACCGGGATCGACCGATCGTATGCCGTGGAACGTATTCAGATATACCGGAAAGAATACACCCAGGGAAACGAGAAATAATTTTGCTTCTTCACCGATCCCGAACCACACAATAACGAGGGGGATCAAGGACAGATGCGGAATGTTACGGATCATCTGTACCGAGGAGTCGGCGATCTTTTCCGCAAGGGAGGAGATGCCGTTCAGCACTCCCAGCAGAAAACCCAGACCCCCACCAATGAGGAATCCTCCCAAAGCTCGTCTGGCGCTAATACTGATATTGTTCAGTAGTTCACCGTTGCCAAGCAGACGAATGAAGGCCTCCAGTACTTGAGCGGGACGGGGCAAAATATTGGCTGCAACAACTCCGGATGCAGTCAGCCATTGCCACAGAGCCAGAATGAGTAGTGGTACAACAAAAGGAATGAACTGGTTAAACCATGCCCGGTTAAAGGTTTTGGACCGCACGTTATGCCTACCTCCTTGCTTCGTTCGTTATTGGCTACCTGGAGCTGGAAGTTGATCTTGAAGTGCATCACTCCAGAATGTGCTCACATCGACTGCCTGCCCAAAAATTCCCGCTTGCTGAAACGTATCTGCTACGTCCTGTTCGGACTTGATGGCCTCGTCAGAAATGGCAACAATACGTGATGGGCGTTGTGCTTCTCCATCCGTGTAGGTTTTAAGGGCTTGTTCCACCGGCTGGTGGGTATTGTCTGCTGTAATTTGAGCCCATGCATCCTTATTGGCACGAGCCCAATCATTGAATTTGTTGATTCGCTCCAGATAATCGGCTAGGGCCTCTTTCTGTTCCGCATTTGCAATAGCCTGATCGGACGCGGCTACAAGGAAGCTGCCTGACAGGATATCTTTGGCGCTGGCGAGCGTTGTTGCTTCATTCTGATGTGCGGAGATGATGGCATTGCCGTAACTGGCAAGGGCATCCACTTTCCCGCTAATCAGGGCGCTGAGTCCGTCGGCTGTTGAAAGTTCGACCGGACTGATGTCACTCCAGGTTAGTCCGGCTTCCTCCAGCATTTTGAGCAGGAAATAGTGGGCTGTTGTATTTTTTACGAAAGCAACTTTCTTGCCTTTCAGGTCAGCAACTGATTTGATAGAAGAACCTTTGGGAACAACGACCTCTTGATTCAAGGTGCTGCCTTGTTGTACCGCAATAATTTTGAAGTTTCCACCATTGGCAGCCTGAGATGCAAAAATGGGCGGAATTTCACTGGTCACACCAAAGTCCAATTGATTTGCAGCCATCGCTTCGAGGATCAGGTTACCTCCCTGAAATACGTTATAAGTGACTTTATAGGGGGTGTCATCGAGTCCGGCGGCTTTTAGCCCCAATTCGAGATTGCCCCATCCGGTCTGACCAACCCGAATAGTAACGTCTTTATTCGAAGCAGCTGATGCTACTGTCGGTGTTGTGCCTGTACCGGCGGCCTGATTATCAGTTCCGGCAGAGCAGCCGGAAATCAGCAACAACAGAAGCGCGCTCAGAAAGGCAGTTAAGGGAAGAGTGTACTGGCGGTTTGGACGGATCATAGGGAGGAAACCTCCTTGGTGTATGTACTGCTTTCACTGGACTGACTGGATTCAATAAATGTCTGGCCGATACGGTCTGCCTGAAGAATGGCTTCAGTTACCTGCGCTGTGCTAACTCCGAAGGAGAGATGTGCCGCACTGCCTTCCCGCAGCTGTAGTCCTGCTGCAATGCGCGCAGCAGCTTCCTGAGGCTGTTGTTCTATGCCAAGCTCAGCAAGAGTGATGGGCAGATTCAGCTTATGTAACAGAGTGGCCAACTCATGAAGCTCATCCCCTGCTTTGCCTTCAAGAATCCACTGGGTGAAGAGTCCAAAGGCTACCTTTTCTCCATGTAGCGAAGCGTGTGTTTCGGGTAATTTGGTGAGGCTGTCATGCAGCCCGTGAGCAATTGCGGCATGAAGTGATCCATCACTAATGCTGCCTACAAGGCCGGCGAGCACAATAATGGCATCGGCAACATCACGGAATTGGGGTGTACTGCCGGTTGTATCGGTGGATTCATAGACATCGATGGCGTGCGCTTCAAGAATATCGAGTGCAAGCTTGGCAGTGCTGACACTGTTTCGAAGAGTGAGACTGGTGGCGTTGCCACTTAGATTTACGGCGAACTCATGCCATTTTACGAGTGTGTCACCGATCCCAGCGGCCAAATACCGTCTTGGTGCACTCGCCAGAATATGAGAATCAGCTAGAACGAGATTAGGCGAACGCCGCAGGGGACGATAGCCTGCAGATTGGCCCTGTTCATCATAGAGCACGGTTAAGGCGGACCAGGCGGCACATGTTGCGGCAATCGTTGGGACCGTTACAATGGGCAATTGGGCTTGCTCGGCTACCGCTTTGGACAGATCGAGCACTTTACCACCACCGACGCCGATTATCAGATCAACATCCAGATCGAAAGCTTGCTGCGTAAAAGTATCAATCTGGCCTGTTGTAACCTCACCGTGAAACAATTGCACATGGAACTTGATCTTATGCTCTTCCAGTGAAGGAAGAAGGTAAGGCTTTACGGCTTTTAATGCAGCCTCACCCGCGATGATGAGAACATGCTGCCCAAGCTGTGCAATCCGCGAACCACTTTGCTCAAGAATGTTAGCCTCGTGTACATATACTGCGGGTGCTTTAACAGTAATCATGAATACACTCCCCTTATAACTTATTATTCTTACGTTTTAACTTGGTTTTAAATTGTTTAAATTCTAGCATCGCGTCTCAGCAACCACAATAACCCAGACAATCAATACATCCTATACTTCGATTGAAAGAATCTATAAGTGACTATAGAACGGGGAACGAGGGGGAACCGACTCTTTACTTTGCTTACGGAGGCAGATTTATTTAAGATGTAAGAATACGGTACAATGTCTATTAAATTTCTATAGGTTGCTTTCGAGATATGACCCATGGAGAGGGGAGTGCTTATGAAAACTATTGGCCTTATTGGCGGAATGAGTTGGGAGTCATCGTTAGAATATTATCGAATTATTAATGAAGAAGTGAAAACTAAATTGGGAGGATTGCATTCAGCCAAGTGCATTTTATATAGTCTGGATTTCGAAGAAATCGAGCGCTATCAAGCTGAAGGAGAATGGGAAAGCGCTGGGAAATTATTAGGCAATGCTGCTCAGTCTTTGGAAAAGGCAGGAGCTGAAATGATTGTAATTTGTACAAATACGATGCATAAAGTGATTAATCAGATTGAAGAAAAAGTTAGCTTACCCGTTGTACACATTGCTGATTCAACAGCCAACCAGATTCAAAAGTCCAAAATAAGTACAGTTGGTTTACTTGGCACTAAATATACGATGGAACAGGACTTCTATAAAACACGAATTGAGTTTAATGGTATTCAGGTTTTGGTGCCGAATGAAGAGGATCGAACAGGTATAAATAAAGTAATATATGAGGAATTGTGTTTAGGGAAAATTCAACAAGAATCAAGGGATTATTATAAAGAGGTTATTAAGAGATTAGTTGATGATGGAGCCGAGGGGATAATATTAGGTTGCACCGAAATTGGTTTATTAGTAAAACCGGAGGATTCAGAAGTGCCCTTATTTGATACAACACGAATACATGCCATTGAATCTGTTAATCTGGCATTAGCCAAATAAAATGGACCTAACGGGATAAACCGGTTCTCGGATTTACCTTGGCACCTGAACCCGATATAATAGTGGTGGCACATATGAGCCGGATCACAAATGAGGGTGGGACTGTTCTCCCTCTAAGCAGAATGGGGACCCCGAGTTGAAAACGTTCAAGAAAGTATATATTGAGATCACAAGTATATGTAATCTGGCATGCAGCTTCTGTCCGCAGACCAAACGTGCCAAAAATTTCATTGACCCTGAAGTCTTCAACAATATATTGGATCAGATCAAACCCCATACCAAACATATTTATTTACATGTCAAAGGTGAGCCGCTGCTTCATCCCAAAATTGATTTGTTACTGGATTCAGCGCATGAGAAGGGATTCAAGGTTAACATTACGACAAACGGTACGCTACTGCCCAAGACCCAGCATAAATTGCTCGGCAAACCGGCATTGCGTCAGATGAACTTCTCCCTGCACAGCTTTGATGGTCACGAAGGTTCTACAGACCGTGAGGGTTATCTGGGCAATGTGTTATCTTTTGTAAGGGAAGCAGTGAAGCACAATGTCATTATTTCATTCCGACTCTGGAATCTGACACAGGATAACTTCACGAATGCCCAGATGAACCGAAACCGGGAGACGCTAGAGGTTCTTGAACGAGAGTTCAATCTGGATTTCCGTATTGAGGAGAAGGTGGTGCCGGGGAGCGGTGTCAAAATTGCCCCGAATGTGTATCTGAATCAGGACCATGAATTCCAGTGGCCGAGTCTGGATGCACCCGAAGATGATGGTAAAGGCTTCTGTCATGCGCTTCGCAGTCAGGCGGCAGTGCTTGTCGATGGAACGGTTGTTCCATGCTGCCTCGATGGTGAGGGTGTAATTAACTTGGGCAACGTTCATGAGAAGTCGTTCTCGGAGATCGTGGATGGTGAACGAGCCAACAATCTGTTCTATGGTTTCTCCAAACGGGAAGCAGTGGAGGAATTATGTCGGAAGTGCGGATATCGTCAGCGGTTCGGAGCCTAAAGCGTCATTATATAAATAAAATATGATTCAAAATAATAGAGATCACGTTTTCTGGAAACAGATGAAGTGGTCTTTCGTTTTTTTATAGAACGATAAAGGAGCATATAGCCATAGAATACAAGTTGTAAAAGAAGCACACCTGAAGTTGAGATCGGCATATTACACAATGGAGTACGATACAAAAAATGCTAGGAACACAGGCATAATGCTGTCGTTTCTATATCTAAGCTAATGATTATTATCGTAACATTCCTTTTTTGGTAGGATCAGGGTAGGTTCCGAGCCAGAGGTGCACCTCTGATCGGTTCCTTGAGGACAAGCTTATGCTTGTACGCCAATTCATCTGAATAAGGGAGGATTTAAGTGATGAAAAAGATGTTGACGTTGTTGCTGTCCGCCGGTCTGGTTGCTTCATTGTTCGGTGCAATTCCAGCTTTTGCTGCACCTACTGTTGTGAACTCAACGATTATTGTAGCCAAGGGAGAAACTTTTGATGGCAAAGGCCAAACGTATGTAGCCAACCCTTCCACCCTGGGAGATGGATCTCAAGCGGAAGATCAGAAGCCGGTATTTCGGTTGGAGGCAGGCGCCACACTCAAAAATGTAATTATCGGTTCACCTGCAGCTGACGGTGTTCATTGTTACGGTAACTGTTCTATTTCGAATGTGGTATGGCAAGACGTGGGCGAGGATGCACTGACGCTGAAGTCTTCCGGAACGGTCAACATCACTGGTGGAGCAGCTTACAAGGCCTATGATAAAGTATTTCAAATGAATGCAGCCGGAACGATTAACATTAAAAATTTCCGTGCAGACGATATTGGCAAGCTGGTACGCCAGAATGGCGGAACAACCTTCGCCGTGAACATGACACTCGACAACTCGGACATTTCTAATGTCAAAGATTCCATTATGCGTACGGATAGCAGTACATCGCAAGGCAAAATTACAAATACCCGTTATTCCAAAGTACCGACCCTGTTTAAAGGCTTTGCATCGGGCAAAACAAGTCAATCCGGGAATACACAATATTAAGGCAATGATGACCGACAGCGAATAAAAAGGAATAATACTAAAAGGGATGTCCCCCGCTATGTTTATTCATCACGTGGGGGACATCCCTTTTGTTGTTGCATTCAGAAGAAGCATAAATTGCCTATCTGCGCCGATACAAAGGTCTTTAAAGCTTGGGCGTGGCAATCCAATTTACTTTTCTTCCGGAACTTCAACGATCACTTTACCTTTCTTGGGGGCAATGGAGCCAGCATTGATGGAGCCAGACTTGTTCAAGATCTCGTAAGAAGTCTCTTCAAGCATGCGAGAATACTTGAATGATACGAGTGTTTGACCCTTTACCGAAGGGCGAGTCCCTGCTTCAGCTACGGGTTTGGTTTTGATAAAAAACAGGTCACCGATGGTTCCGGCATCTTTGCCGATATTGGCCTGCCATTTCAACAGGACGTTTCCATTTTTAATCATGTAATAGCTGATCAGATTGTTATCCTCTACAATGAAGAATCGGTCCTTTTTGCCTTGTTCAAAAATGTACTGAATAGATGAGTCCACCGGACCCAAAGGATTACGGATCTCCAGGCGTGCCTGTCCCAGTTCAGAGAAGCGTGGCAGATGGATGGCAGCTTCACGAGCGACGGTTAGATCTGCACTGTTGTAGTCTTTCATTAAAGTGGCATCCGTGGTGTAGATGTAGGCCTCCCTGGCGGTCTGGCTCCACTGTACCTTGGCACCAAAAGCCTCACCAATGGCACGAAGCGGAAGCATGGCTTTGCCATTCAATAGAATTGGAGCAGAAGACAGTGTTGCATTCTGACCATTCTTTTTAATTGTTTTGCTGCCTGGTGTAAGGATATATTTGTCGCTGCCTGTGGTGATGCTGATCTGTTTTGTTTTGTTATTGTAGCCAAAGGTATAGTCCCCGAGGAATTGAAGTTCAGTCAATGCTACGTACGTTATACCCTGCTTTATAACCACATCATATTGAGCTTGTACATTGTTAATATACGCTGTCGGTTGGTGAGTTGTTGCTGCTTCCGCCACAGTGGATGACAGCAGTGCAGGTGCCGTACCTGCGGTGAGAATCGAAGCGGCAAGGATCATTTTCCACTTTTTTTGCTGCCAGGCAGTTTTGGATTGTTTCATTATTATCAATCTCCCTTCTTGTATACCGAACGGACTACTTGATCCAAATGTTGCATAGTATTGTAAAGTACACCATAGGATGTCTTATTTCATTTACTCGAAATTCAGCATAATGATTTTTCCGGGATTGTCACAAATACCCATGTGTTGTACAGTAGAAGCAATGAAATAAGTGAACCGGGAGCTCAATGAAGTTGGGCTGAGAGAGCGGCCTTGTGCCGCTGACCGTATATCTGATCTGGGTAATGCCAGCGTAGAGAACATGAATTTGCGATGTGCAATGGTAAGCGATAGGGGATAGAACATAAATGTCAGCGTTTCTTGGATGCAGCGGGATTTTTCTGATGTAACGGGAATGGTGTCGTTTGTTTTCTACTTTCTCTATATCTGCTTAATGCGTATTATCGTGAGAATTGTAAACTGTGCGTATGGCCTGCCTGGGAACCGGGGAGGCTTTTTTGTTTATTTTATAAATCCAGGGAAACAGAGGAAGGAAGTAGAGAACATGTCAACAGCAGTAGGCAGCAACAGATTGAAGTTAACCGATATTTTGGTAACGATTGTGATTGCGGTGGTCTTCGGGGTGATCTACAAAATATGGGGACCTACATATGATCTGATGAAACCATTCGGTGTTCATGCGGAGCAGATGATTTATGGCATGTGGTTTATGGCGGGAACCTTTGCCTTTGTAATCATTCGTAAGCCAGGTGTAGCCATTCTGGCAGAAGTTGCGGCATCCACGGTGAGTGCTTTTCTCGGAAGTGAATGGGGCATGTCGACACTGGTGTATGGGCTGTTGCAAGGGCTGGGTGCAGAGATCTTCTTCGCCGCATTTCTGTATCGGAAAAGCAATTTGTTCGTCACCTGCCTTGCGGCTATTGGTGCAGCGGCGGCTTCGCTTGTACTGGATTATCAGTACGGGTACATTGATTCCCTCTCGGCTTGGAACTATACACTGTTTATCGGGTTCCGCTTCATTGGCAGTATTCTGATTGCAGGTGTATTCGCCTATTACCTTGCCAAAGCGCTGGAGCTTACAGGTGTAACACGATCCCTTAGACCGGTGTCGAAGCAGGATTATGAGGCGCTGGACTAGATGAATGAAGTGGAGAATGTGCGAGCCGTAGGTGTTACGAATCTAAGATGCAAGTTCCCGGGAGAGAAGGCCTTGGTGTTCCAAGGCTTGTCTCTCTCTGTGCGTCACGGTGAAAAAGTATTGTTGCTTGGACCAAGCGGCTCTGGCAAATCAACCTTGCTGCAAATTCTGAGCGGTCTGATTCCGCGATCTGTGGAGATTCCGATGAAATGTGATGACATTCAGGTGCCTGAGCAGCCCGGCATTGTTTTTCAAGATCCGGATACCCAGTTCTGTATGTCATATACGGATGAAGAGATTGCTTTTGTATTGGAGAACCGGAATATTCCACGCGAGCAGATGCCTGCCCTTATCCATCAATACCTGGAACAGGTTGGGTTATGCTTTGAACATAATCGAACACTCATTCAATCGATGTCACAGGGTATGAAGCAGCGTCTTGCGATGGCCTCGATTCTGGCCATGGAGCCAGACGTACTCTTTTTGGATGAACCAACGGCACTGCTGGATGATGAAGGCACCTCTCAGGTGTGGGATACGGTGAAAAAGATTGCACAGGACAAAACACTCATCATCGTGGAACATAAAATTAATGAAATTGTCGAGTGGGTAGACCGCATCATCGTATTGTCGCCTGAAGGAAAGATTGTGGGAGATGGCCCGGCAAATCAGGTGTTTACAGATGAGCGGAGTATGCTCAGGGAGTACGGGATCTGGTATCCAGGGGTCTGGGAAGAACGAGGCCAATCGAAGGCACAGGCATGGGTCTCAGGAGAGGATAGTCGTTACGGTGCAACAGAAACTGAAAGTATAGATTATAAGGAGAGGGAAACTTCTGCGCTGCCCCAACCAGCACTGGAAATGCAACAATTCACCGGATGGCGCGGAAAAACACCGTTCATTCAGGTGGAGCAGGCCAAGGTATGGCACGGAGATTGGGTGGGGGTTGTCGGGGCTAACGGGGCAGGTAAAAGTTCATTATTACTGTCCATGATGAATATTCTAAAAACGACAGGTCATTATGTTGTGGAAGGACAATCAGCCGGAAAAACCGAGCAGCTTGCAGATCAGATTGCATTTGTATTCCAGAATCCTGAATTCCAATTCGTGACGAATACGGTCCGGGATGAAGTGGGATTTTCCTTGCTGAGCGGCAAGCTAACTGCCGAAGAAAGAGGTATGCGAACCGATCACATGCTGGAGCAATTCGGACTGACTGAGCTGTCGGGGAGACATCCATATCAATTGTCGATGGGACAGAAACGACGGCTGAGTGTAGCATCAGCTCTGGTACGGGAACAGCGTATTTTGTTATTGGATGAACCTACCTTTGGTCAGGATGCGCGGAATACTTTTGCCATGTTGTCCCAGCTGGAGCGGTTGCGGCGTGAAGGGACAGCCATCGTGATGGTTACGCATGATCATGAAATCGTAAAACGTTATTGCAACCGAATCTGGACGGTGGATGAGGGGAGGTTAACGGATGCAGCTCTCGTTTCCTCATCGTGAGACCTGGCTTCACGCGGTGAATCCGGGGTTGAAAATGATTTTCCTGACATTGCTGTTTGTCTTCGTCATCCTTGTTCACAACCTGAATGTAATGGCGAATGTGGCAGTTGTCATGCTTTTACTGCTTGGTTGGACGGGTCACCCATGGCCCAGATTATTGCTGTATGCGTCTCCGTTCATTTTGGTATTTATATCAACTTCAACAGGTATGATCATGTTTGGTAAAGGCGAGACCACCTGGTTTCAGTGGGGATTGGTTCATATTACCGAAGAGAGCTTCTATCGCGGGTTGCACCTGGGATTTCGTTCCCTAAGTATGGCGGCAGCTGGATTGTTATTTGGCCTGACGACCAAGCCTGTGCGTCTCTTTTATTCCCTTATGCAGCAGTGGAGGCTCCCACCCAAGTATGCTTATAGTTTCCTGGCGGCGATGCGCATGATTCCGATTTTGCTGGATGAATTCCAGACGCTGCGGTATGCCATCCGCATTCGGGGAACGAGGCAGCACGGCTCCCGCTGGAATGTATACGGCACACTGAAACGATATGCTATTCCACTACTTGCACAGAGTATTCGCCGTGCGCAGCGTATGGCGGTGGCGATGGAAGCAAAAGGATTTAAGGAAGGTGGGAGCCGGACCTATTACGTTCAGATCGGGTATTCCCGAGCGGATGTATGGTTTGTGGGGTATTTTATCGTTATGTTAACTGCTGCTTATATATTGGGAACCACATTTCCTTATCATTCAACGCTAGTGGATGTAAGGTGAGACCTGTAATTATTTCGTAGCTTGTAAATATATTTGGGAGTAACAGTAACTTTTCCTTGTTCAAAACGTCTTTAATGGAAATAACTTCAAATGATTGGAGTGGACTGACGTGAAGACCGGGCGTAAAAGGCAAGGGACGGGCTACCCGTGGAATATAATTGCTGGTATCGTAGCTGTGCTGGTCACGGGGGGACTGTTGCTGAATAACCATGCCAGGGCGGTTGAAGGACAAGGTTCCGTTACAGTTATGCAAGTGCAATCGGTGAAGCTTAATTATAAAAAAGGGGATAAGGTGACGATAGCCGAAGGTGTACCTATTTACAGTGCTGTGGTCGAGAGCAGTACTTCCCCTGATCGGATGGACATAAACGGGTATAGCTCCGCCCAAGGAAGCCTGCAAATAGACGCTGTTCGGGGGGAATGGATCAAACTAAAAGGCAGCGATTACACTGAATTCTGGATACCAGGTTGGTATACCTCCAAAGAAAGCCGCAGCCTAACGAAAACAATGCCACAAACGTTCACACTGCGATCGGGCAGCAAGCTGTACCTGTTTCCCGGGAGTCAGGCAACCTGGTCTTCAGGGGCATTCCTGAAAGATCAGGCGTTGATTGTTGCAGCGACGAAGGATTGGTACGGCGTGTCGATTGCCCCGCGCGTCTGGAGTAAGGAATCGTCCACTTATCGTCCTGCATTGCTTTGGGTTAAGGCACAGGATGTAGCACAGCATACCAAGGTAGCGGATGGCTGGTTCAGTAAACCATTGGGGATGCCGACGTCCACTATACGTCATTTGACAGATATTGTACTGAATTCAAAAACGACCTCAAAACAGGTGGCGCAGTGGCTTGGCGAACCCGATTGGCAAGAGCATTCCGGCAATTTAAACGATACGGGTTATGCCATGAACATAGGAAAGACCTGGCGGTACGAACGAGCAGATGCTCATTTTCTCGTGACATTTAACGAGAACGGCAGGCTGGTCCGAGCGCGCTGGAATATATCCCAGGATAATCGAAACGGTGTAGTGTCTAATTGGGAATTTGGTGGTTCAGATGACTATCCGCTCACGACTAAAATCTATGGCACAATGCTGCCTGCCACCTTACCCTGGAACTCGGTATGGACCAATCAGGGGGATATTAACTACACCTTTTTAGAAGCAGCTACAGATGATGTGCTCCTGATGAAAGGGGATGACGGTGGATTTAGCGGGGGCTACTACGAAGGTTCCATATATGCTCTTGACCGACATTCCGGTAAGAAATTATGGGGGATCAATGGTGGGTTTGGAAGACAGCAGGCAGAGGTGGATGCGGGACGCCAATATGTTAACCTCTACACCGATTATGACCCTGACAAAAAAGAATACGTAGATCGCATACGCCACCTCCAATTGAAGAGCGGTGATGTCGTATGGGAGTATACTCCCAAGCAAAAATTCAGATTGAACGGCATCACTGCCGCAAAGAATGTAGTTGTTGTAAGTAGTCCAGTTGTCGAAGGCTCAAGTAATAGCTGGTTAACGGTGTTGGACAGTGCAAATGGAAAAACATTATGGACAAGAAAACTTAGTACAGGATATCAACTGTTAAACAAAGGTTCAGATGACCCTTATGTGATGTATTCGGAGAAAAACCAACTGGTCGCAGCGGATCCTCAGTCTGGCCGAACCGTATGGAGCATCAAGGTTGGTAAATCGACTGTGGATCATCCTGAGAACAATCCATACTTTGATGGGATATACCGTCTTGATCCCTTTGCGTCAACTCAGCCAGAACGCTGGATGTTGTTGAGAGATCAGTGGGCGTTGCTTGATCTGAATACTGGCAAGAAGCTTGCACAATTCCCTGCTCGGAATGGACAGCAATTTGAGGTGCTGAGCGACGGCAAGCTGCTAATTCGTGAAAACAAGAAAGGGGATATATACGGTGAGTACGCAGATTTCACAACCACCCTGTACGATGCCAAGAGCGGCACAAAACGTTGGACGCAAAAGGGCAAGATCGAACGAGGATTTGTGGAGGACGATCAATTATATGTAGTCAAAAACGGTTATCCGGCAGCCCTTGCATATGATACAGGAGAGACACGTTGGAATACACAAAACACGATTTCGTCACTTCGATACCCTACCAATCAGGGGAGTTACGTGGTGATTGAAGATCAGCTTTTGCTGCCGATGGGAGAGGATCTACTGGTTATGGATAAAAATAACGGTACCTTGATTGGCCGTGTGCATGATGTTGTGATGGGCACACCGGAGCACCGGGATCGGGATGCGAAGAATGGAACCATGAATCGATTTGGAAATGAAGTCTATATTGGGTCGTCCAACGGACGGTTTAGTATATATGATGCAAATGATTTGCACACAGATATCTCACGTTAAAGCTTGTTTCATGTGGGATGATGATTTATTATAAATAAACAGGATTGCTCGCGCTCCGGTTATCGGCTGTGCGGGCTTTCTTCATGTGTTCTTAAAGGACCATGTACGATTAATCGCAGGAGGAATCTCCCATGATTTCATTATACGGGGTAAGCAAGCGTTATAACGAGCGTGGGTCCCGTGAAGATCAGGGATTCGAAGCGTTAAGCTCGGTTTCCCTAGAAGTAGGCCCTGGAGAGATCCACGGCATTATCGGCTCCAGCGGTGCAGGGAAGTCCACGCTTCTGCGCATGCTCAATGGATTGGAGAAGCCGGATGACGGTGAAGTCATTGTGAATGGGCAGTATCTGACCCGGATGAGTGAGAATAGTTTGCGTCAGGCACGGAGGTCGATTGGCATGATTTTTCAGCATTTCAATCTGGTCAGCAATCGGACCGTAAGCGGCAATGTCTGCATGCCTCTGGAACTTGCGGGCGTCTCCCGGACCGAGCGGGTTGCACGAGGACTTGAGGTGTTGAGATTTGTCGGACTTGAAGATAAGGCCAACCAGTATCCTGCACAGTTAAGCGGAGGGCAAAAGCAGCGTGTTGCCATTGCCAGAGCACTTGCCAGCCGCCCGGATGTGCTGCTCTGTGATGAACCAACATCTTCGCTTGATCCCCAGACCACGAGTGGAATTCTGGATGTGCTGCGTCATGTCAATGAAACGCTGGGGGTAACTATTGTACTCGTTACACATGAGATGGAGGTTGCCCGAAAGCTCTGCAACCGGATATCGGTGATGAAAGAGGGAAGGATCATCAAAACGCTGTCGGAAGCGGAAGTACGCAGCATACCGGCACCGAAGCCTGATCTTCTAACATCCTTGTTGATGGGCGAAGATGTATCCATGAGCGGACGAAAGACCCCTCTTCATGGCGGTCAGGAGGACCATAACGATGATACCTGAGTCCGTTGTGAAGTATCAGCATGAAATTTGGCAGGCCATCGGAGAGACGTTTGTCATGGTGGGGATCTCCATCACGGCAGCCGTGTTAATCGGGTTGCCTCTGGGTACACTGCTGTATCTGTTCAGAAAAGGGCAACGTTATCAGAATAGACCTCTGTTCACGATTCTGGGAAGTCTGGTCAACATCATTCGTTCCTTCCCGTTTCTGTTGCTAGTCGTATTTATGATTCCGTTCACACGTCTGATTGTTGGAACATCCATCGGGACGCTCGCGGCAACCGTGCCGCTCTCGGTCATCGCCATTGCTTATTACGCCAGACTGGTAGAACAGGCATTGCTTGATGTCCCGAAAGGGGTGGTTGAAGCTGCTTCTTCTATGGGTGCATCGACCATACAGCTTGTGGTGAAATTCCTGTATGTGGAGGCTCGCTCAAGTCTTGTACTCGGCTTAACAACGGCAACCATCAGCTTTATCTCTTACTCTACGGTCATGGGTATTGTCGGTGGAGGCGGGGTTGGTGATTTTGCAATTCGTTACGGTTATCAGCGATTCGAGACGGAGATTATGGTATTTACGATTATCATTATGATTATCCTGGTACAGATGATCCAATTTACTGGCAGTAGATTGTCCCGCTGGCTCGATCGCAGATCCTGAAGAAGAACAAGCATTGCAGAAAGATTGATTTACAGCATGAACAATACAGATTACATGATGAAGGGGTTTATATCAGATGAAAGCAAAACTAATGCTCATGCTGCTGGCAGTGACGCTGGTAGCAGCCGGATGCGGCAAAAAAGAAGAAACACCTGCGGCGGAAGGAAATAAGGAAGGCACTCAAGCCGGACAAGAAGTGACGTTGAAAGTAGCTACTTTGATTCCGCCAATGACGGATGTGCTGGATATTGTGAAACCATTGCTGAAAGAAGATGGCGTTAATCTGGAAGTTGTTGTACTTTCCGATAACGTTCAACCGAATACTGCACTGGCGAACAAAGAAGTAGACGCAAACTTCTTCCAGCACGTACCTTACATGAATCAGTACAATGAAGCAAATAACGCTAACTTGGTGGCTGTTCAACCGATCTACAATGCCATCTACGGAGCATATTCCAAGAAGTATAAATCCATTGAAGAATTGCCTGAAGGTGCAACGGTAGCGATTGCCAACGATCCGTCCAACATTGGACGCTCGTTGGTGATGATGGAACAGAACGGCCTGATCAAGCTGAAAGAAGGCGTCGGTTTCAATGCAACGCAAGCAGACATCACGGAAAACACGAAAAACTTCAAGTTCGAGGAAGTGGACCTGTTGATGCTCGCCCGTATGTTGGATGATGCGGATCTGGTTGCCATGACACCAGCTTATGCGAGTCCGCTTGGACTTACACCGAAGAAGGATGCGCTGTTCACTGAGAAGGATGATTCCCATTTTGCCATTACCTTGGTTGCCCGGGAAGATAACAAGGATTCGGAAGCCATTCAGAAGCTGGCAAAGCGTATGGCGGGTCCAGAAGTGAAAGCCTTCTTTGAAGAGAAGTATGCAGATATTGCAATCCCGGCTTTTAAATAACATCGGTTAATCTGCAACTGTAATGATGGTACAGATAGCTTTCAAGACAAACATGAAGACCCAGGCCTCATCGCCTGGGTCTTTTTTTGTTACCTTGTATTACGGAACAAAGGAAGAAGGTCTGCATCAGCTTTTGTCAGAGTCAGGTTCTACCTTTGGTTCCATGAGGCGGATCAATTTACGCTCTGTAGCCGTGTCTGTTGCAGGCGTGTAGATGCTGCACCGCAAATCGGCATTTCCCTGAACCTGAAGTGAGGTAAGATCAAAAAGCATTTTGCCAGCTTTGGAATGTCTAAATTCAATCAACACGTCCGGGGCGCTGCTAACACTGCTTTGTTTCCAAAGGGGTTGAAAATCGGGATATCTGTCCATCATGTCATCCAAAAACAAGTTGTACCATTCATCATCGACATATTGACCATAATAAGCACGGAAAATAGCCAGGAATCCGCTGACAAAATCCTCCCAATTGACGGCCAGTCTTCGAAATTCCTTTCGTTCAAACAACAAGCTGATCATATTCCGCTGTTCAGCCGGAATCTGTTCAAAGTCCATAAACACATGCCTCGCTGCGTCATTCCAGCCCACAATGTGGCAGCGTCGGTCTGAGATGATTGTGGGACAATTGCGAAGTTCCTGCAATATTTTTTGCAAAGAGGGATGTATTTGGAGTGGCTTCTCATCCAGGATATGAAGTTCCGAATGGTAATCCAGACCAAGGGAAAACAAATACTTCCGTTCATCCGCTGTCAGCCTGAGAGCTGAGGCGATGTTATCCAATACGGAATGAGATACCTGAATATCCCGGCCCTGTTCAAGCCAGGTGTACCATGTGGTGCTCACACCTGCCAATTGGGATACTTCTTCTCTTCTTAATCCAGGCGTTCTTCGCCGGGAGCCTGCGGGTAATCCGACAGATTCTGGCGAGATTTTGGAGCGCTGGTTTTTCAGAAAAGCAGACAGTGCCTGCAGCCTGACATCATGGTTCATTCCATCACCTTCGTTCCTGAGTTTATCATGGTAGTCATTATACTATTATAATTGACAACTTGTAATAGGATAATACGAATGGCAATATAAGTGCATAACTTAACTAAACAAGTATGGAAAGAGCACTAAAGGAGGATGCATTATGGAGCGTGTTGTTATTACAGGAATGGGGATTATCTCTCCTTTGGGGAATGATGTGCATACATTTTGGAATGGATTGGTGGAAGGCCAATCAGGAGTTTCGCCAATTGAAGCGTTTGATACAACGTCCTATAAAACGAAGATAGCAGGGGTGGTCCGTGATTTTGACGGAGAAGAACGGTTTGGACGGAAGGAAGCACGGCGTATGGACCGGTTCGTGCAATTTGCTGTTGCGGCAGCCGATCAGGCTTTATCTGACTCCGGTCTCGAGATGGATCATGTGGACAGGGAGCGCGTTGGCGTGTATATCGGTTCTGGCATTGGTGGAATCCAGACCCTGATGGAACAAGGCAAACTCCTGTCTGAACGCGGGCCTGCAAGAGTCAGTCCAACACTGGTGCCCATGATGATATCCAATATGGCGGCGGCTATGGTGAGCATGAGATTTGGCTGTTGGGGACCTACTCTCTCGCCAGTGACAGCCTGTTCGATCGGCAACACCGCCATAGGTGAGGCTTTCCGGCTGATCCGTCACGGAGGAGCAGATGTGATTTTTGCTGGAGGGACGGAGGCAGCTGTTACCGAAGTATCACTGGCAAGCTTCGGCAATGCGACGGCGCTATCTACACAAAACGAAGCTTACGAAGGAGCGAGTCGACCATTTGATGCAGGCAGAGATGGTTTTGTCATGGCTGAGGGTGCCGGGGTCTTGGTTGTAGAGTCTTTGTCCCACGCCCTTGCGAGAGGTGCAAACATCCTTGCAGAGATCGTAGGTTATGGTGCCAGTTCAGACGCGTATCATATGGTAGCAACCCATCCCGAAGGACGTGGTGCATACTTGGCCATGAAAGCCGCTCTGGCGGATGCACAGCTTCAGCCACATGAGATTGATGTCATTAATGCTCATGCTACCAGTACGGAAGCGGGTGATCTTTCCGAGACACGAGCAATCAAGCAGCTGTTTGGTGCGGAAGCCTATCATATTCCGGTAACAGCAAACAAATCGATGACCGGACATATGCTGGGGGCGGCTGGTGGTGCGGAAGCTATATCGCTCATTCAAAGCTTGCGTAGCGGCATCATTCCACCTACAATCAATCAAGAGAAGAGCGATCCGGAATGTGATCTCGATTATGTACCCAACGTTGCAAGAGAAGCTGACCTGAAGATTGGCATGTCCAACTCATTTGGCTTCGGTGGTCATAATGCGGTCATTATTTTACAGAAATATTCATCGTAAACTTACAGAGAGCAGTGAATGCCTGAAGGCGCACTGTTCTCTTTTTATTTGCTATGGAAGGCTGTTCCGGCTGCGAAAGTGCAATATAGGCCATTAGTTCGCTGGTTGCATGTAAACATGAGAAATGGCCCATGAATATGGTCGGGATATTCGTTAGAATATTCAATAGGGGCACATATGTACGTATATTTGAATGGATAACGAAATAGGCCGAAGTTTAAGTTTGGTCCATTTTTCATGGTGGTATAGATATAAGGGCTGATAGAGGCTTCTTCTAACATAAAGCTATACATAGGAGGTAAAGCAGTGAACGTATGGATTACCGTGAAAAGTCTGGGTAAACGCAAGCCGGCACTTGCCAAACAAGCTGCCGAACTTCCGGAAACAACCGATACGCTGAGAAAGCTTATTAAGAACATGGTGTCTGAGCAGCTCAAGGCTCTTCAGGAAAAGAAAAATGAAGCAGAATGGCTTGCATACCTGATGCCCGAGGACATTCAAGAGCAGGGAGCAGCAGGAAAAGTAGGCTTTGGCACGATCTATAACGAAGGGGTTCCTGATGTAGAAGGCGCCATGGATACAGCTGTAACCGCATATGAAGATGGGTTATTTAAAGTGTTTCTCAATGATGAAGAGTTGCAAGCACTGGATGAGCCGTTGATTATACAGGAAGACGATAATGTGGTGTTTATCCGCTTTACAATGCTTGCCGGACGTATGTGGTAGAGAGTGACGAGGAGGAGAAGGGAATGAATCAGGAAGATAAAGTTCAACAGTATCAACAAGAGTTGCAGGAAAAAGTGAAATCGCTGAAGGGTGTGGAGCAGGAACTCGCAGGCTATGTTGCAGAGATGGCTGGATTCACCTATTTGCGCGAAGACGAAAAGGCCTATTTGGATGCAGTGCAGCAATTGCAAGGTATGTCCGCTGAGACGAAAACTCCATTGTTCCGTCCATTGCTGGATGTGCTGGAGCAACTGGTCAGTGGATCCTTCCTGGCTCGATTTCGTTACATTGCAGAACGTGCCGTGAATTTTCCTTATAGCAAACATTATGAGCGCAGACCATTTCGTACGACCGATCCAGAGCAGCATGTTGGACAGGTTCTTCGTAAAATGATTGCCTTGTTCCGCATGGAGATGCATGGCTTCTCTCTGAACGAATATGTGTCCATGCGGGAGTACAAGTTCGATTATCTTCATGAGATCAGAGCCGTTATACCGGATTGTATTGCCTATGAATTGGATCATGAAACCGGCGACATGAAGCAGGCGCTGCATGATATTATCTACGGCGACAATCAGAATGCATTGCTGACCAATGAAATGATCAAGGGTATCTTCATGAGCGATCAGCTGGATGCTTACCAGATGGTTGGGGAATTGCTGGTTGCAGCCAGACTGCAGGAGGGTTTGCGCCAGAGCATTGTGGAACGGATGGATGAAGGAACGCTTGAGGCGTATATATACATATTAAAAATAATCATCGACAACAACCTGATTCGGTTCAGTTCGGTGGTGAGAGCGCTCGCTGTATGGACAGGCATCGGCATTGAAGCGGCGAATCAGCGTGTTGCTGCGCAACTAATTACACAAGCACATCAAGCATTGACTGATCCTGCGGTGCGAGAGGAATGGCAGCTAAGTGCCAATGCAAACCAATTATTCATTAGTCTTTGGGCAACCGCAGTCATCGAAGAGAATGAATTGGAGCGCAAAGTCATCCAAATCATGGATCACGGGCAAGTATATCAGCAGATTGTTGCACAATACGTACTTGCCAACAGTCAGAACAGAGGGCTGCGCTTAAACATGGCACGTCAGTATCTTGAAGTGCAGGATATGGAGCTGCTGCATTGGGTGATTGAGAATTATGATGCCATGTACATGTTTAACTGGAGCTTTGAAAATGGGGAGAATCAACGCAGTGTTCACGTCTGGCCGCTGCCTGTTTTTGAAGATAAAGCCGTGCGTCGGCGTGACTTTGATCTGTTCAAACAAATGCTGGCATGCATTCCGCAGGGAGGGGCTGGTGGACCATCCGGTGTCCTTGAATTTGTTCAATATCGGATCGATCCGGATGATGTAGTGAAAAAAATGCTGTATCTTGCTGCGTATGACATGGACCCGGAATGGATTGGCGAGGTCATTGCACTCAAAGACAAGCTAAGCCCGGATTTGCGAGGAGAATTGTTGTCCCAATTTGTCCATCATCCCGAGAACGAAGTACAAAGACAGTTTATTTTTGACAGTCTGTCGGATAAGAGCATGAACAATCGCGAGAATGCTCTGCTCAAAGCCAAGCTGCTGACGCTTACGCTCGAAGAGATGCTGCAAATGGAGGCGTTGCTCAAACTGAAAACGGGATCTTTGCGTCAGAAGACCATTCAGGTGTTACTGCTTCAGCCAACAGATCAGCTGATGGTATCCCTGAAACGACTTGTACAATCCAAAACTGAACTGCAGCGATTGGGTGCGCTGGAACTGTTGACCGAGATCTCCGCAGATCCCCAACGCATGGAGCAGCAGGAGCAGATGCAGCCAATCATAGCGTTAATCAAGACACCAACAGCCAAGGAGCAGAAGCTGCTGGACAAGCTTACAGAGCAGAGCAGCAGGTATACGGCGGCTAATGGATTCGGTTTGTATGATCCCTCATGGGAAAATCCATTGCTTCAGGAAGAACGTGATCTCGGCGGCTTCAAGCCGAAGGACATGTTTACCCTTTCCCTGGAAAAGGCGAAGCAGTTTCTTGATGGTTTGGATGCGTTGTTACATGAGCACAGAGACCATGAATATGAGGCAGAATATTATGCCGGTTACAAAGAAACCTTGCTTGTAGGTGCGACATTGCGTGCCATAGTCTTCATTCCTTATGATCAGCGGCAAGATATAGCATTATTGGAGCAGTTCCCTCTCCATAACATATGGGGAGAATATGTTCAGAAGAGTGGCCTGGATAGTAAAGAACTGCTGCAAATTTTGTTTGTGATTCGTTTGGAGGATCTGAACAAGAAGCTGGATAGTTATTACCGTTACTATTCCAACATATACGAATATAGTGAATTGGAGAAACACTGGCTGCTGGAAGGATGGCGCAAGGAATTTGCCGAGGAGGTCTATCCGGTTCAGTATATCCAGGACATGAAAAAGATGGTCAGTGAGCTTCGTTACGCAGATCAGGTGAAAACACTGATTGAGGCCGTATATGAGGACAGTGATAAGTCAGATACATTTGAAATCGCTGAGCGGACATTGTATGCGTTGATGAAAATGATGCCTGAGGAACAAATGGAAAAGGAATCGGGCATGCTCGCTCTCTTGTCTGGCCCATGGTTCTATATTGTCCGGGATCGTGTATATGACGATAACAGTTTCATGCGATACTTCCAGACGCTAAGCCAATTCGACCGATTAAATAAGGAAAGTAACCGAGGCTCCTTCCTCACTCTGGACGATTACCTGCGTGCTTATGAATTGGACTTCATTGATGCACAGGAAGTCTACAAGCAGCTGCTTGTGGGAGATTCTCGTGCCCAGTTTATTCGGGAATTGACATCAAGCCGGTCCGACTGGATTACGGAGAAACCGGTATTGGCAGAACTGCGAAGAACAGTTGTTGAACGAATTTTGGAGATTGAGTTAACCCGAGGGGAGCTCTCGACAGAAGTAAGTACGCTGGCCATGAAGCTTGAACGCATTGAAGGTATGGAGCATTGGGTGCATCTCGTTGCAGCCATGGATCAGGATACCTTTGTCCGTGGATATATCTACAGCTACGGTGACAATACGACACGCAAAGAAACGTTCAGCCATCTGATCCAGGTTTGCCATCCACGTGATGGAGAGGACGAAGTACTGTTGGGACAATTGCTGGCGAAGCATCCCATCCAGGAGAAGAAGCTCCTGGAAGCCGCAATGTACGCACCGCAATGGATGGAGATTGTTGCGAAGCATCTCGGATGGGAAGGACTACGCAGTGCAGCCTGGTATTTCCATGCTCATATCAATGAAAGGTTCACTGCTGAAAAGGAAACCATTGTGGCGCATTATTCTCCAATTTCGCCTCAGGACTTTAACGAAGGTGCATTTGATATCGCCTGGTTCGAGGAGGCATATGAAGCCGTCGGTGAGGAACGGTTCAGTCTGTTGTACGATTGCGCCAAATATATTTCCGGGGGAGCCAATCACCGCAGATCACAGTTGTTCGCGGATGCGGCACTTGGAAAGCTGAAATTAGAAGACATGCGTCAGTCCGTGGAAGATAAACGCAATAAGGATCATTTGTTGACCTACAGCCTGATTCCGTTTGCAGAAGATCGGGAACAAGATCTGCGTGAGCGGTACGACTTCATTCAGAAGTTTCTGATGCAGAGCAAGCAGTTTGGCGCACAGCGTCGTGCCAGTGAGGGTCTGGTATCCCAGATTGCGCTGGGCAACCTTGCCCGTAATGCGGGATATGCCGATGTTACCCGGCTGATGTGGGATATGGAAGCTCGCAAGCTGGATGAGATGAAATCCTATTTTGAGCCCCATGAACTGGATGAGGCTACGACAGCCCAATTGGTGATTGATGAAGAAGGCCAGCCGGAACTGCTCATCGTAAGCAAAGGAAAAACACTCAAGTCTGTACCTGCCCGGTTCAAGAAAGATGGTTACATTGCCGAATTGAAGGAATTAAAAACAGATCTGGTTGATCAGTATCGCCGGGCAAGACAGGAATTGGAGCGATCCATGACGGCAGGAACATCCTTTACGAGTGAGGAAGTTTCAAGCCTGTTGCAGAATCCGGTTCTTCGTCCACTGGTTCGCACGCTTGTGTTCCAAGCAGATGACAAGCTGGGGCGTTTCGATGTAACGTCCGGCGGGCTGGTTACTCCGGCTTCGGATGATTCAGAACGCTCGATTCAAGCCTTGACGGAACAGGATCGCCTACTGATTGCGCATCCATTGCATCTGTTCCAGAGTGGAAGCTGGAGTGAATTCCAACGGGATCTGTTCAACCGTCAGGAACGCCAGCCATTCAAGCAGGTGTTCCGTGAACTCTATCTTCCGAATGAGGATGAGCTGGCTAACGGAACGGTATCCCGTCGGTATGCAGGTTATCAGATTCAACCGAAAAAAGCAGTTGCTCTGCTTAAAGGACGTCAATGGACCGTCAGCTATGAGGAAGGGCTGCAAAAGGTAAGTTATGAGCATAATCTGATTGCGAATCTCTATGCTATGGCAGACTGGTTCTCACCCGCAGATACAGAAGCGCCTACCCTTGAGACTGTGCAGTTCTATGATCGGAAGACGTATAAACCTGTCGCGTTGAAAGATGTACCGCCAGTCTTCTTCTCGGAAGTTATGCGTGACATTGATTCGGTGGTTAGCGTTGCGCATGTTGGCGGAGTAGATCCGGAAGCCAGCTTGACCACAATTGAGATGCGTCATGTGATTGTAAATGAGTCACTGCGTCTGTTGAAGATCGCTAACGTACGCCTCGATGGAAATTATGCTCGAATTGATGGTGAACTGGGCGAGTATGCCGTTCATCTTGGCAGCGGCAATGTGTTCAAACAGGCGACGGGCGCGCTTCATATCGTACCTGTGCACAGTCAGCATCGAGGTAGGATCTTCTTGCCATTCCTTGATGAAGATCCGAGAACGGCTGAGATTTTATCGAAAGTGATGTTATTGGCTGAAGACAAGAAGATCAAGGATCCGCAAATCCTTGCACAATTGCAGCATTAAATTAGAAATATTGAGATGATGCCGTAGCCAAGTGGCATTAGTTTGACGAAGCTGAGTGAACCTATCGATTATCAGGCAGCTGAAGCACCGGTCCAAGGTGTCTTTGGCTGTCTTTTACTTTCTGTTTTTTGGTAAGGAATCAGCAGTGAGTTGACTCAAGATTGGCAATGGTGGGTACAGATTGAGTGTTGGGCATGGTAAAATATGCGTAGAATGATATAAAAATTGATGTATTAACCAAATCCAATCGCAGGATCGGATGGTTACATAATTGTTATTTTGGAAAAGGAAAAGGAGAATACATTGGACATGTTAATCGCTTCATATTGTGAACAGGATCATGACAAGTTGGTCGAGATTTGGGAGAGGGCCGTTCGGGCAACACACACGTTTTTGGAAGAACATCACATCCAGTTTTATAAAAAAGTAGTGAGCGATGTGTTGCAGCAAAGGCAAGTTGAGGTATGGGAAGCGCTGAATGCTGACAATGAACCTGTCGGTTTTATCGGTTTGGATGATAACTTTATTGAGATGTTGTTTGTAGATGTCAGTCAGCACGGACAGGGTCTGGGACGTCTTCTGATCAACCATACCCTTAACATCAAAGGCCGTCACCTCAAGGTGGATGTCAATGAGCAGAATGCTGGAGCGGCCCGATTCTACGAGAAAATGGGATTTGTACAAATAGGCCGTTCCGAGTTGGATGGTTCCGGTAATCCGTTTCCGCTGCTGCATCTGGAGATCAAGGCAGATCAGGCTGCAAGATAATCATCGGTGGACCACGAAACAGGAGGAATATGACGAAGAGGAGTGTGCAGGATGACACAGATTAAGGTAACACCGGAACAACTGGATACAGTTAGTGGGCAATTCGCCCAGGCACATCAGCAATTGTCGGGGTTCATGTCCACATTGGATAGCCAGATCCGTGTCATGCGCAGCAATTGGGACGGAATGGAGCGGGAACGCTTTTATACCGATTATGCAACGGCTCAAGGTACAATGAAGTCTTGCCTTGAGCTGGTTTTGTCCATCCAATCCGAACTCAAGAAAATTGCGGAGCGTTTCCGCACCACGGATGAAGATGTTGTGAACAAGGCTCTTATGGTGGCTTTGGCTGCGGCACAGACTCTTACGTCCCTCGGTAAACATAAAGGCGATGGCTCAGGCAAAACGTCCGGTCCTCCGGAGAATATGGAGGATTGGGATAAGAAGGACGCCGAGGATTACAAAAACTATGAGGAAATGTTGAAGAAAGCCGAGGAAATGGGTGACGAGAAACTGGCGAACCAGCTTCAAGCCAGCATGAACGTTATTCGGCTTCAATATGAGGACGAAATCTATCAAACCGATCCGAACACAGGCAAGACGGTGAAGATTACCGAAGATTCGATTGTAGGTACGTATCAGGTTAAAAGCGACAAGGGTGAAACGACAAGCATCAGCCTGGATAAACAGGGTAATGTCGTGGATTACAACAAGGATACGAAAAAATACGAGTATTGGGAACAAACCCATACGACCAGTCAAGGGGAGCATCTCTTTGGCAAAGGAGCACAAACGGCTACAGCTTATGGAATCGGCCTGCTGCTAACTAGCAAGAGTGGATCTGCCTTTACAGAACATGCCACCGGATTGGGTTCCTCCTTTGTTGCGGACAAGTTCCTGTTCTCCGTGCCGGAGGAAGGCGAGACGCGTACGATGATCTACCGTACCAACAAGGATACAGGCAAAATCGAGAATATGATCGTGGTCACGCGTGGCGACAACGATATTGAATATATTCCGTGGCGTGAGTATAACTGAGCCACGGAGCAAGCCTTGTAGCCTCCATTCGGATACAAGGCAGATATAACCGAGGGCAGGCACATAGTGAGCCTGCCCATAAACAAACACCCGCGCAACCTTCATCACAGGATGGAAAGGTTGCGCGGGTGTTATTGGTTTGGCTTACCGTCCAGCCAAGGTCAGGTGACCGGGCCAGTAAGGGGGCTTTTTTTGCCCAAAGCTTAGTGTGTCTCTTCGTCCAGAAACGGTTTGTTCACCGCATAATACATAAAGCCCATCAACAGTACGCCGCCCACCAGATTGCCGAGCGTGACCGGAATCAGGTTGTGAATAACCCCGCCGAATGAGATCGTCCCCGGATGGTTCAGTACCAGCGCAATCGCAAACGTACACATATTGGCGACGCTATGCTCGTATCCCGAGATGAAGAAACAGAAGACAAAGAGCATCATGGCGAACATTTTCGCACCATTCTCCTTCATGAACATCGGCACAAAGAACGCCAGACATACGAGCCAGTTACACAGAATGCCCCGGAAGAAAAGCTGCATGGCCGGTGCCTCCATCTTGTGCTCTACGACACTCAGCAGAAAACCATTCACCTGAGATGAATCGAAAAGACCCGTCAGGTAGATTAACAAGGCAAATACCGCCGCACCCATCAGATTTCCACTGTAACTTGCAATCCACAGCTTCACCACTTCGAACCATTTCAGTTTCTTGCGTAAGGCGGCATAGGTGTAGTAGAACGTATTTCCTGTGAACAAATCACCGCCACCATAGGCGATCAGAATAATTGCCGCGCCAAACGTGAGGGCAGCCATAGGGTATGTAAAAGGGGAATCCTCCATATAAAAGAAGTTACCCGTCTTGAACGCCACGATGACGCCAAACCCGATAAACATGCTGGCGAGCATGGAGCGTGCAAGGTACCTGATCAAGCTTTGTTTGTAAATCTTGTGTTTCTTCAGCGCCAGCTTCTCTACGTTGCGTAAACCTTCGGTTTCCATAATTCGCCTCCCGTCTTCCTGATGTCTTGTTTACATTATAACGAAAATATGGAAGTTGGGGAGAGAGGGCCTGAATTTGTGATGTTTATTTAATAGGACATGGGCTAAGGACTGGGCGGAAGAATGATGGGACGAGCAGTCAGCGCCTCCTCCACAATCTGCTCGGGTGTCAGGTCTCGATCATCCCAGAAAATCAGATTGCTGATCTCCGCATAAGGCAATTGCTGTTGTAGCTCACTTAACATGTCATCCAGCTCATCTTCGGTTCCTTCGGCATTCATCAGCTTGCGAACTAATTCAACCAAGTGCAAATGATTGGACATATCGATACCTCCTGAATGATTCATAGAGTGAATAATTTAGTCTTTCATGGGTTGATCCAATGGATCATATGTAACGATTACTGGTAAAAATTTGGGCTCAAGCGTCAGGGTAATGAGCTGTTCGTTTTGATCAGCATAAGAAATGAGATAGCTTCCAAAATGAGATTCATAGATGAAATCCCTGTATTGAAAGGAGCGTTCGGGGTACTTTATGTTCACATATATCATAGTGGCCCCGCGGGCAAAGGTTGTTTTCAACATCGGAATTTGGGCCAAAAGTATAATTGCAACCAGAACAATGGCTGTACGTTTAGCGAGACGGGTCAGATGGATTCCCCCATTATCGTAAAATGATTTGTACCAATTAAGGAAGGTCCATCTATACCAGATGTCACTCCACGAGTATAGCAAGATTGCCAAACTGCTCTCCCTTTTCCATACGTTCGAAAGCTTTCGCTGTGTCCTGTAGCTGATATATGCTATCGATTACAGGATGTATATCATGTTCTTCAACCCATAGCAGCATTTGGACAAACTCTTCACGGCTGCCCATGGAGGTGCCAATCAGGCTAACTTGCGGGAAAAAGATGGAGCGGATTGGAACATTCAGATCATCTCCCGAGCTTGCGCCATACATCACGATACGACCACCTGGTCTGATTATATCAAAATATTTGGGGAACATGGCTTGTCCGATGCTATCCAAGATGAAATCAACAGGATCAAGATCGTTCTGCAGACTCCAGTCTGCATGACTGTCCAGAGCTTGGAAAGCGCCCAGACGCAGAGCCTCATGTCTCTTGGCTTCTCTTCTGGATGTAACGGTTACCTTGGCACCAGCAGTTACGGCCATGAGCAGGGCATAGGTCGCTACACCGCCGCCAATACCGGGAATAAGGATGTGTTCACCCTGCTTAAGTCCGCCACGAGTGAATAAGGCGCGGTATGCTGTCAAAGCCGAAAGGGACAACACTCCTGCTTCCGCCCATGATAGATGAGAGGGTTTGGGCAAGGCATTTCTAGCAGGCAGCGTAATATATTGTGCGAGAGTTCCATCCGTAGGGCCTCCTACAATATCGGGCACAGTGGGTACGTCAACTGCGTGGTCCCAACCAAGAGTAGGGTGGATAATGACCTCATCACCTACAGATAGGCCTTCTACACCTTCGCCAATCGCTACGATTACACCTGCTCCATCGGAACCAAGAATGAGTGGTGTGTCCTGGAATGTACGTCCTGCCATGATGAACAGATCACGATGATTCATTCCAGCAGATTTCAGTTGGATCTGTACTTCACCAGCTTCTGGTGCCCGAGATGTTGAATCTGTATATTGAAGACCTTCAAGGCCGCTCTGGCCGGAATGTATCATAGCTTTCATTTTCAAAAATCCTCCTTGTGTATAAAAAACTTCACTACTGAGCCTCATTGTACAGATGGGACAGATTCACGTAAAATGAACAAAAATGAATGTCAGTATCAATTCAGATCATAGATAACAAGCAGGTGATCAGGGCATGGATGCAGGAGATTTGAAAATATTTCAGGCGGTTGCCCGCGAAGGCAGTATCAGCAAGGCAGCGTTAGCGCTGAATTATGTGCAATCCAATGTAACAACACGAATTAAACAGTTGGAGGATCAGCTGCAAGTACAGCTGTTTCATCGCTCCAACCGGGGCATGTCGCTCACACCAGCGGGTGAAAATTTGCTGGGATATGCGGATAAAATATTACATTTGTTATATGAAGCAGAGCAGGCAACGCAGATGGGCCATCCGCCCGCAGGGATGCTTCGTCTTGGTGCGATTGAGACCGCAGCCTCCAGTTATCTGACGCCGCTGCTCGCTGAATACCGTTTATGTTACCCCAAGGTTCAGCATTCGTTAATTACAGGGGGTACACATGAACTCAATCAGAAGGTCATTCAACATGAGCTGCATGGAGCTTTAATATATGGCCCAATTGACCATCCTGAGCTGAACTATATGAAAGTGTACAACGAAGAATTGGTGCTGATTGCCGAACCCGGAACCCATGAGTTGCATGATTTATTGTGCAAACCCATGTTGTTTTTTGAAGTAGGCTGTACTCATCGCGAACAGGCAGAAGCCTTTTTGAAAGATCAAGGCGTGCACACCCTCAACGTTACGGAATATGGAACACTGGACACCATTATGAATGGCGTATCTGCGGGGATAGGTGTGTCATTGCTCCCACGATCCTCGGTTACGAAAGCCGAAGGGAGAGGCGAGGTTACAGTGTTATCTTTGCCTGATCCGTATCGCAGGTTGGAAGTAGGATTTGTGCATTCCCGAAGTGAGCATCAATACGGAGCGCTGGGTGCACTGGTGCAGATGATAACGAACCAAAAAACCAGAACAATAAAGGAGTAAATAACCTTGAAGAATACAGAGTTAACATTAGCGGAAGCTTTTAATCAGGCAGAGATTATTATAGGCGGTCACGGAAGTCGTAAAGTCAAAGTGCTTCAGGAAGCGCTGGAGCAGGTAGATGGGGAACAATATAGTGATCATTATGGCAACGGTAAAATCATTGATCAATTCCAGCAGCAGATGGCTGACGTTCTGGGCAAGGAATCCGCTGTATTTTTCCCCAGTGGTACGATGGCGCAGCAAATTGCGCTACGTATCTGGTGTGACCGCAAAGGCATCAAGCGGGTAGCTTATCATCCTTTATCTCATCTGGAAATTCATGAGGAAGACGGACTGAAGGAACTGCATCAGATTGAAACCATTTTGCTGGCGGACGAGGACCGACTGATTCGATTGGAAGATGTAGAGGGGATGAATGAGGAAATTTCCTGCCTGCTGCTTGAACTGCCTCAACGCGAGATTGGTGGACAATTGCCTGCCTATGAAGAGTTGGAGGCAATCTCAGCCTATTGCCGTGAACGTGGAATCAAGCTTCATCTGGACGGGGCACGTTTGTTCGAAATCACGCCTTATTATCAGAAGACACCCGCCGAGATTTGCAGTCTGTTCGATAGTGTCTACGTCTCTTTTTACAAAGGCATTGGAGGGATTGCTGGGGCTATATTGGCAGGGGATACGGATGTTATGCAAGAATCGAAAATATGGAAGCGTCGGCACGGCGGCGATCTGATTGGCCTATATCCATATATTCTTAGTTCTCAATATTATTTCAATGAACGGATCGGCAAAATGGGGCTTTATTATGAGCAGGCGAAAGAACTTGCTTCCTTGTTAAATGCTTGTCATGGTATACGTACATTGCCAGAAGTACCCGTCTCCAATATGTTTCACGTACATTTTCCCTTGGCTCAAGCCGAGGTGGAGCGTATTCTGGCATCCATGACTCAGCAATTCGGGTTGGGGATTACTTCATACTTGCAGCAGACCAGTGCTCATAGCTGTGCCTTTGAATTGTCAACGGGGGATCGTTATCAGAATGTACCCAAGGACAAGCTGCATTCAGCGCTACAATGGCTGGATGGAGAACTGCGGAAACATGTGAACTAAAATAAAGCTATGCTTATTCTGCCTTATCCACTTGCTGGATAGGGCATTTTTGTTGCAGGAAAAGAAGGATAGCTGACGAAAGGTACTTTAATGCAGCAATAACAGCAATAATGCAGCTTCTGGTATCATCGCGTCATTAATAGTGAACATATTCGTGGACCACAATTTCATTGATTTTCATTTATAGAGGAGGAGTTCAAGTGGAGTCAATACGTTTGGAGTCCATTCGTGATCTTTTGGTGGAAGCATTCAATACAACCATGGGAGAAGGGTGTACTCCTGAAACGCAACAAAGCATTGAGGATTTTGAGCAAAAGTATAATGTGAAATTGCCCGCAGTGTATCGTGAGCTCTTGCTTGAATTTGGTGCATGCAACTTCGGCGATCCTGCCTTGTATTCGGTGAAAGAATTGAATTGGGCATATCCCGAGTTCCTGGAAGTATACCGTGAATATGAGAAGGAATACGAGTTGCCCGCTGAGCTGCAACCATTTCCAATTGGTGGGTTTGGCGAAGGAAGCATTGCTATACTGGATCAAAATTCTGGCAAGGTTCTGATGTTAATCCACGATGCGGGAGAACTGCCTCTTCGTGAGATAGCCGTGGACTTTAATGAATTAATGACGATGCTGGCTGAATCAGCCGTTTGGGTTCAGGAACAGATGAAGTAAGAGGTCAGACAGAAGGGAAGTACACCAGGCATATGGATATTCGAAAATTACGATACTTTATCACCGTGGCGGAGGAGCTTCATTTCCACCGTGCGGCTGAGAAATTAAATATGACGCAGCCGCCGCTGAGCCAGCAGATTCAGAATCTGGAGGAAGAGCTCGGCGTGAAGTTATTGGAACGCACGAAAAAAATGGTTCGTCTCACGGCAGCGGGTGCCGTATTTCTGGAACAGGCGAGGCTGATCATGGCCCAACTTGAGCGATCCATCCAGCTTACGCAGAAGGCTGACCAGGGCATCATTGGACATTTAACGGTTGCTTTTGTGGATTCGGCTTCGGGGAGTATTATGGTCGATGTGTTGAGAAAATTCCGTGCGGCGTACCCGCAGATTGAACTTACGTTGCGCGAAATGACCTCGTCCGAACAATTGCAGGCACTAGCAGATGGACAGATCCATATTGGATTTTTGCGGTATCAGGATCACAACGGAGATTTGTCGTTCCGGGTCTGTCAGACGGAAACATTACTCGCAGTGCTGCCAGACCATCACCCTTTAGCTGCACAGACTCAGGTGTCCATAACAGAGCTGGCAGACGAAGATTTTATTTTTTTTCCACGGCATCTGGGCTCTCTGTTCCATCGTCTTATTCTGGATTATTGCAGGGAGCATGGTGTAGATCCTCGTATTACACAGGAAGCCATTCAGATGTACACGATTGTGAATCTCGTGGCAGCGGGCATGGGGATATCCATCGTTCCTTCTTCAGTAGATGTGTTCGAGCGGAGGGGTGTGGTATTTCTACCACTAATAGAAAGTCCGCCCTCCGTACCATTATACACGGCATGGCGGACGGACATGAATCAGGAAGTGATTTCCCGTTTTATGAATATTGTAGATGAAATTGTTGAAGGGTTGTCGTGAAAATGATTAGTTCAACTTATAGAGTATGGTTAGAGTAGTTTAAGAAGAGCTACTAACCCGTCTTGGCAGGGTTTCTCTCAATCCATTCATCTAATATTTCATCAATGCGGGACAGGATGTCCCGATCCAGTTGAACACCAGAGGCTTTCACATTCTCAAGGACTTGCTCTGGACGGGATGCCCCAATAATGACGGATGACACATACGGATGCTGAAGAACCCAGGAGACGGCAAGTTGAGGGAGCGTCAGCCCGATCTCTTTCGCGAGTGGAATAAGCTGCTGAACAGCAGTCAGAACGTCGTCACGTAACCACCGACCAGCAAGATTATTGAAAAAGGGTGCCCCAGCCTCGGCAGCTGCACGTGATCCGGCTGGCAGCGCTTCGTGCGGAATATATTTACCAGATAGTATGCCCTGAGCCAGGGGAGACCATGTAATGTGGCCCAGACCTGCTTGTGTACTTGCTGGCACAACTTCCTGCTCAATAACCCGCCATAACATCGAATACTGTGGCTGGCTCGCAATAAAAGGCACGCGAAGCTCCTTAGCTAATGCGGAACCTTCTTCAATCTGAGCCGCAGTCCATTCGCTAACTCCAATATAGTGAACCTTGCCCTGACGAACCAGATCGGCAAACGCAAGGAATGTTTCCTCCAGTGGCGTATTTGGATCATAACGATGAGCATAATAGACATCGATATAATCGGTTTGCAATCTTTGCAATGAAGCGTTGCAGGCCTCCATGATATGTTTGCGGGAAAGTCCTCTGTCGTTGCGACCTGAGCCGGTTGGATGACAGACTTTGGTGCACAGCTCAATACTTTCTCTTCGGATCTCCTTAAGAGCATGTCCCAACACAGTTTCTGCCTTGGTATTGGAATAGACGTCGGCCGTATCAAATGTCGTGATGCCTGCCTCCAAAGCAGCCTGGACACAGGCCTTTGCGGTTCCATCATCCACTTGTGCTCCATGTGTAATCCAGTTGCCCAGTGAAATCTCACTGACGGTTAGACCGCTGTTTCCCAATTTGCGATATTCCATTCGTGACGCCTCCCTAAGTAATCTGGACTCTATTGTAGCAATAGCAGATTAATAGGTGAAATATCTTTTAACCCCATCTTTAATATGAAAAAGATATCACTGAATTTTCTCTTGTAACGAAAACGTATGGTTAAACGTGCTCATTGTTCCTGCATGTATTTGCGATAGAGGGCAGGCGTAATCTCCTCGAATTTTTTGAATATTTTGATAAAATAACCCGATTCATTGAATCCCAGTTCATCACTGATCTGTGACACGGGCATGTCCGTAACTTCCAGCAATTGCTTGGCCCATTTGATTTTGAGTCGTGAAATATAAGTCGTAAAGTTCTCACCCGTTTCCTTGGCAAACAGCCTGCTGAAATAACTTGGACTCAGGTGGCACAGATCGGCCATTTGTTTAAGCGAGACTTGCTCACTCTTGTGACTGTAAATATATTCAAAGGTAGGTTGGAGCACCGGGCTGGAACTCTCTGTATCACTTGGGCTGTTTTTAAGATAGGCATCTGCAATCGCATTGGTCATTTCTTTTTTGATCGACTCAATATTACGGATGGAGTATCCAGGCAGAATCGTGGACAGATTCAGAGACTCCTGATGACCCGAAGCTTTCTCGAACATTTCCACCAGCAAATTTTTGTTCAGTGCTTCCTCCACGATGTAATTACAGAGTAAAGAAAGCATGTTGGAAATTTTCACAACCTCTTCATAGGTCATGACCGGCAGCTGGTCATAATCGTCCTGTAATTCCTTTAGCTTTGCAGCATGCATAGGCACGTTCTTGGACGTGACGATCTGTTCCAGTTCCGTCCCTTTCTCCGGGTCAGCGAGCTTCACCTGTCCTGCCATTACCGCACCGATATATTTCCCATCAATGGTGATTGGAATCGCGATATCCACGATATTAAAATGACACAGATATATATAAGGTTCGTTCAATCGAACGGCTTCCAGACCACCACGTGAATCACATTTCTGGCAGTAGGGAAGCAGTTCGGGATCTTTGCGAACATTTTGGCAAAAGGCCTGACAGCTGCTGTGGCTGGTTACGGGTATGCCTTTATAATCAACGGTTAGAATAGCCAGCTTGGTCACAGTGGCAAGTGAATCCTGTAGACGCTTCCATTTATTCAGGTCGAGGATTTTATTGATGTGCAGATATTCTTTAATCATGGGTGGAACCCTCCATAGCTAACCTGATGAATGATTTTGTTCGTTAAAAGTTAGCAAGTTGTACATATTAAGATGAGATAATGACGGGTAATGTATAGAAGATGTCAAAAATTAACCTATCGCATGACAATAAGATACCATGTTTCCGTTGAAAAGCAAAAAATTACGATTGCAAATTATAATAATTTGTTATCAAAGTCCACTGTAAACCTCACATGCATGGTATATATTTAGGTTAATTGTGAGCATTTAAAATTTAATGTATAAGTTCATCCAAGAATGACATCAGGAACCTTTGTGGTAGGTATGCAGGACATTTATGTAGTAAACGAAAACGAACTTATATCATCCATAGGAGGTTTATATCATTATGAGAAAAGCATTTATTAGTCCAACGAAATATGTGCAAGGCGAAGACGAATTGTTGAACCTCGGTTACTTTGTGAAATCCTTTGGTGAATCTGCATTGCTGATCGCACATCCGGATGATGTACAGCGTGTAAAGGCGAAGCTCGATGCAACGGCACAAAAATTCAATATTACGTTTGTTGAAAGCGGTTTTAGAGGAGAATGTTCCCGCGAGGAAGTTGCTCGTCTCCAGGAAATTGCAAAAGAAAAAGGATGCACATGTACAATTGGCCTCGGTGGCGGTAAAGCGATCGATGCAGCCAAATGTGTGGCAGAAGGCGAAGCGCTAATCATCTGTCCTACCATCGCAGCAACGGATGCGCCAACAAGTCACTCTGCTGTGTTGTATACGCCGGAAGGTGCTTTTGATGACTATGCGTATTTCAAACAAAGCCCAAGTGTTGTTCTCGTGGACACAACGGTTATTGCAAACGCACCAACACGTTTCCTTGTATCGGGTATGGGTGACGCGTTGTCTACGTACTTCGAAGCAAGAGCTACAGCGAAGTCGTACTCTCGTGTTAACGCAAGTCTGCCGATGGGTTCCCGTGAAGGATACACGCCATCCGCAGTAGGTACGAATGCAGCACTTGCTCTTGCAAAACTGTGTTATGAAATGCTGCTGACGGATGGATTGAAAGCGAAAGTAGCCAGTGACAGCAACGTCGTGACTCAAGCGCTGGAAAACATCGTTGAGACCAACATTCTGTTGTCTGGACTTGGATTTGAAAGTGGCGGTCTGGCTGCAGCCCATGCGATCCACAACGGTTTGACTGTTCTGGAGGGTACACATCACTTCTTCCACGGTGAAAAAGTATCCTTCGGTACGATTGCACAACTCGTCCTTGAAAATGCACCAACCGAAGAGCTGCATGAAGTCATGGACTTCTGTCTCGCCGTGGGACTGCCTATAAGCTTGGCGGATATCGGTGTAGATACCATTACTCAGGAAGAGTTGTTGAAGGTGGCCGAGATCGCATGTATTCCGGAAGAATCCATTCACGCCATGCCGTTCCCGATTACTGTTCCTGAAGTGGCCGCTGCCATTGCAGCGGCTGACCGTATGGGACGGGACTACAAAGCAGCTCGCCGGGAGGTGAAATCATGAAGAAAATCATCAATCAGGCTGAAAATGTTGTCATGGAAATGTGCAACGGGATTGCGCTGGCGCACCCGGAGCTTGAATTTTTGAAAAAATATAAGGTCATTAAACGCAGAGAGATTAATGTGGATAAAGTCAGCCTCATCAGCGGCGGTGGTAGTGGACACGAGCCGGCTCATGCGGGTTATGTAGGCAAAGGCATGCTGGATGCTGCGGTCTGTGGAGATGTATTCGCATCCCCTTCCCAGATTCAGGTATACCAGGCGATCAAGGCCACAGCCAGCAATAAGGGTACGCTGCTAATCATCAAAAACTACAGCGGCGACATGATGAACTTCAAAAACGCGGCGCATCTTGCCGAGGAAGATGGCATTGACGTGCAATATGTACGGGTTGAGGATGACATTGCTGTTCAAGACAGTCTGTATACGGTAGGACGCCGCGGCGTTGCCGGAACCGTACTGGTGCACAAAATCGCTGGAGCCGCAGCCGAAGAAGGCCGCAGTCTGGCAGAGGTGAAAACTGTTACTGAGAAAGCAGCCCAGAACGTTCGCAGCATCGGATTTGGATTCACTTCCTGTACCGTGCCTGCCAAAGGAACACCGACATTTGAAATCGCTGAAGATGAGATGGAATTCGGTGTGGGAATTCATGGTGAACCAGGCATTCGCCGCGAGAAATTAGTATCTGCGGATGAGCTTGCAGGACGTATGGTTGAAGCACTGCTTGCAGACATGAAGCTGGACAACGATGCATCCGCCGAGATTGCTGTGCTTGTCAATGGCTTTGGTGCGACTCCTTTACAGGAGCTTTATCTGCTCAATAACTCGGTTCAGCGTGAGCTGGCACAGCATTCAGGACTGGGTGTAGCCACTACGTTTGTTGGCAATTACATGACGAGTATCGATATGGCAGGTGCATCGGTAACCATCCTGAAACTGGACGATGAACTGAAAACGTTGTTGTTCAAGGAAAGTGATACACCTGCTTTCAAAGTGTCTGGTCCTCCAGTAGCGCAAGTGGCATATTCCGAAGCGTTGGAAGCCGTCGTAACTGAAGATGCGCCAGTATCCTATGAAGTGGAGACACCTGCAACGTCTGCGGTGATCAACAACAATCAATTCTCCCTGGATAATACCGTCTACCTGATCGATAAGATGAGTGAAATCATTATCAAGAACGAAGTACCATTCTGTGAACTGGATTCTCATGCAGGTGACGGCGACTTTGGCATGAGCGTAGCGAAGGGTTTCAGACAGCTCAAGCGCGAATGGAACCATATCGTGAACGAAGAGAAAAAGAATATCGGTTCATTCCTCGATGCATGCTCTCTTGTCATTATGGAATACTGCGGCGGTGCATCCGGCCCAATCTGGGGTTCGGCATTTCGGGCAGCAGGCAAAGCCGTTGGGGACAAGCAGCAATTGAACGTTGCAGAATTCGCTGACATGATGCAGGCAGCAGTGCAAGGGATTCAATCTACAGGTGAACGTTCCTTCGGACGTGGTGCCGTTGTAGGTGACAAGACATTAATTGACGCACTTGTTCCTTGTGCGGATGCCTGGACGCAAAGTGCGAAGTCTGGAGATGACTTCAAAACGGCGTTTGCCAAAGGTGCCGAAGCGGCAGTAGAAGGTGCGAAGAAAACAGAAGACATCGTGGCACGTATGGGCCGCGCGGGTGCTGTTGGCGATCGCAGTCTGGGATACCCGGATGCTGGAGCGTATGCACTGGGTGTTATTTTTACAGAGCTATCCGAGTCAATGAAATAAATATGGAGTGCAACGAGATTACACTTGGCCAATCCGATTGCAGACCATACTTGATTTAGACACTCAGGAACTACACAGACAGAAAACCTTTCGATCTCTCTTACCCCCGGATTTCAATGATTTTCCCCTGAAGGGAGAAATCCGGTGATAAAGGAGCACGCTCCGCTTCTTCAGGTCCGTTCTGTCTGTTTCGCTCTTGTGTCTATACCAAATTAATATGACTGCATCTCGTTTTGGTGTAATCATAGGTACAAACCATATCCAACGTTTCATTAAACGAGGATAGTGGATATTAAGTAAGGAGACCGCTCTGTAGCTTGGTTTGCAGAGTGGTCTTTTTGATATGGAAAAAGGAGATGTGAGGCGGAAAATTTGGCTTGGCGGTCCCAGATAGTGTAATCTGGAGAGTATGGATAGCCATTTGAACGAGAAGGGATCGGGATGATTCGATGACGCAAAAAATCTATTATGACTCCGCGTACACACGGGAGTGGCATACACAAATTACAGGCAGAGTGGACAAGGACGATGGTTTATATGTCACGCTGGCGGAGACGGCTTTTTATCCACATGGGGGTGGACAGCCTTGTGATCTGGGGCAAATCGGCGGCATTGAAGTGTTGGATGTAATTAGTGAAGACGGTGAGGTGCTGCATAAGCTGGAGCGTGCGCCGGAGCAGAACGATGTGGATTGCCACATCGATTGGCAGCGCAGGTTCGATCATATGCAGCAGCATAGCGGGCAGCATTTGCTGTCGGCTATTACGTTGAAGATGGCAGATGCGATGACGCTCAGCTTTCATCTGGGGACAGATTATATCTCGATTGATGTGGCTGCAGCCGAACTGGGAGCGAATCAACTGGCTGCAATTGAAATGGAGGTCAATCAGCAGATTTACCGGAATGCCAAAATCAGCAGTTCATGGGTCACTGCGGAAGAGGCGGCTCGTCTGCCGCTGGTGAAGCAACCTTCCGTAACCGAAGATATTCGAATCGTGGAGATCGAGGGCGTGGAATATAACGCTTGTGGTGGAACACATGTGTCAGCCACAGGAGAGATCGGGATTATTAAACTGATGAAAACCGAGAAAGTGAAGGGCGGCACCCGGATTTATTTTAAATGTGGATACCGAGCACTGAATGAGTTCAACGCCGCGCAAAGCGTACTGACCGGAATTACAGCCAAATTGAAGACCAGCCGGGAAGAGCTTGCGGATCGGATCGACAAAATGGAAGCAGAACAAAAGCAGCTGCAAGCAGAGTTGAATGCTGTGAAAGCCTCCAATGACGCTTATTATGCGCAAGAGCTTTTATCTGCACGGGAAGGGCTTGTCATTGCTCAAATCTTTGAGGACAAATCGCTCAAGGATATGCAGAGTCTGGCGACCAAGCTGACATCAGAACATGAGGGCCTTGTACTCTTTGCGAGCATCTCGGAGGCCAAAGTTGTATTGGCGCAGAACGGGCAGCCGCCGGAGTGGGCTTGTGGACCTTTCTTCAAGGGCAATCTCGGAGCCTACCAGGGCAAAGGTGGCGGCAGCGATAAGATGGCACAGGCGGGTTTTGCCAGCAGCGAAGATGCGATCGCATTTTATGAATTTACGAAGGATCAACTGGGACATCACTAATCTACCTTCCCGCTGATTGATATCGATTGGACTCGATGGATCGTGAAGCGTGATCAATAGCAGAGGAGGTACCCATAGATGACAGAGCGTATTCCGTGCATACGAGAGGAGTGCCCAAATACAATTTTGCCAGCAACGGCTGCCAGAACAGGTGGGTACTGCATGCCTTGCAAGCAGGAGATGGAACGCGAGGCACATCAGAGATACATTGAAGCCAATCGGCGCGACGTGGACTTGTATGAGGGAATCACGGACCCTGTGGAGATTTTGAAAATTATGCATGCACGCCAGGTTCATGATCCACTAATCCGTTATGTGGCATACGAGCATTCCAAAGAAGAAGTATATCTATCCTTGTCTACGGAGCAGCAAGCCCTCATGATCGATTATGCGATGCAACTGATTCGTACGGGGGATGACGATACAGGTAAAGATATTTTAGTGTATCTGGTCTGTTACCATGATACGTCGTTGTCTGCACAGATTCCTGAGCTGTTGGAGCGCGAAATCTACTACCCTGTCATTTTGTATAAGAGCGCCTCGGCTGAAGTACGTGATCAACTGTTGCAACGGGTGAACACCGATGATGAGAATCGGAATAATTTGTTGCTCATGCTCGCTTATATTGGAGATGATGTGGTCGTACGTCAGTTCCAGCAATGGAGGCAGTCGCCACCTCGTTGGGCAGATCAGCTGCATGTCGCACCAGAACACTATACTACCGAAGCCGGTTGGGAGTTAACGAATGAAGGCCAGCGCAAGGATTTATTTATCACCCCAAGTTATTCACTCTATAAAGTAAAAGAGAATGAAGGGGCTGACGACACATCTATTGGCGATCCGATCTCCATGCTGTTGACCAGTACCGATAACTGTGAGTGGTGTGGTAGTAAGTTAACAACCTTAATTGATCTGGATGTACGGCATCCAGCATTGCAGGATGTTGCTTGGAACAGTGAGCGACTTCAAGTGCAGACTTGCGTTAGTTGCAGTTGTTATGGCGTCGTTTATATGGAGATGGATTCAGCAGGTGAACCGTGCTGGAGTGCGCATAATGTGATGCCGATGGGAGCGGATGACCTTGACCCGGACGACAATGTTCAGCTTGCACCGGATGCAGGCCGGCAGTTTCGGATTGCGACTGCTCCACGTCATGCGTTCCATGGCAGTGAGTGGGCGATGGAGCCTTCTACATCCCAGATCGGGGGCCACCCCGGATGGGTTCAGGACGCGGAGTATCCGAACTGTCCATGCTGCTCTTCTAGGATGAGGGCCGTTGGACAAATGGACTGGAGCGAGGTTGAGGAGTACGGGGATGGCATGTATTACATGTTCATTTGCGAGCCGTGTCAGATGACCGCGGTATCTTATCAACAATCCTGATGAGTGATCTCTAATGATCTGTTATTGCATAGATGCGATTTAAATTGTATTGACAGCTGCATACCATACCCAAAAGGGGCTATCCCATATGTGTTTAACAGTATAGGAAGTCTCTTCGTATGATCAGGCCAACCAGATATGCTGGTTGGCCTTTTTAATAGTTGCTATAGTCGGTTAGAAAAATCTATGACACCTTATATCCTCGACCAGCTTAAAGTTCTGCTGATGCCTGTGTCAGAAGTGCAGCCAGCCACTCATAGTCAGGCGTATCTTTTTCCTTGATCTTGATTGTTTTACGTTCCGCTGGGCCTTCAAATATCCCATCTGGCAGCTCAAGTCCGGTTGCATTGAAGATCGTGAAGGATACTGCTGGCTTGGAAGGGGAGATGACTGCTGCATATTTACCGTTTTTCAGGAAATGAGGTTTCTTGTATTGCACACGTTCCTCTACTTCAGGGATGGACTCATGTACCAACTCCCGCAGTTTACTTGCAACCTGGGCTTGCCAGGGAACCGAGATCTGTTCGATAAATTCAGTAACTTCCGCATTCATATTCATGCTTGTCCACCCTCCACATTGATCTGATTGTGTACTTCCCATTCTGGTCTTAGAATTCCCATCAATAAGCGATCATAGCGTTTTCCATCACGATACACGGCTGATCTAGCACGACCTTCCAACTGAAAGCCGACCTTCTCATAGGCACGGATGCCCTTGGCATTATAGGCGATGACATCCAGACCTACCCGGTCAAGATTCAATTCATGGAAGGCATACCGCAAAATAAGGTTCAACGCTTCCGTTCCGTATCCCTTGTTGCGATGCTCTGCGAGTCCAATGCCAATGGCAAGTTGTCCGCAGCGGTTGTTCCATTCAATGCTGTGAATGACAACGAATCCGATCAGTTGTTCATCCTCAAGCGTTCGAAGCCGAAAGTAAACTTCCTTGTCCTTTGTCTCGCCTTCATCTTCAAGCTGCTTTTCCGAAAATGGAATGGCAATATCCGTATCCACATTTCGCAAATACTCAGGATCTTCATTCCATTGCAGCATGGTCTGCACGTCTTCAGCACGGGGCGGAGTCATTTTCAAGCGTTTGCTATAAAACAGATTTTCAGTCGATAGTGTCATGATAGTCTCCTTTTCACAAATTAAGTTCGCTTCACCTCGGTACGACAATTAGCTATATGACTGCTACGCAATATTCTTCGCTCCTTTTGGTTTCAGATAGCCTCACTATAATGGAAATTTAAGGGTATCACAATAGACATTTCATTCGTGTTTCTGAAGTTGTTGTCAGGAAACCTGTCATGGTAGTACTATATAAACAATAGACATGTATTCAGTGATACAACACACAACAAAATGTCGGCAGGAGTGGTAGATATGGAGATCAAAGTAGACGATTTGAGCGGTCATCAAGTCATTGGATTAATTGCAGAACATCTGCAGGGAATGGCAGCAGATTCGCCGCCGGAAAGCATTCATGCCCTGGATCTCGATGGGTTAAAGAAACCTGAGATAACATTCTGGTGTGCATGGGAAGCGGAGGAGTTGCTTGGTTGCGGGGCCATGAAGGAATTGAATTCGGAGCATGCAGAATTGAAATCGATGCGTACAGCATCAGCCCACCTGAGAAAAGGCGTAGCAAGACAAATTCTTGCCCATATTATTGAGGTTGCCAAGAATCGGGGATATAAACGAATCAGTCTGGAGACAGGTTCGATGGATTCTTTTATTCCGGCGCGGAAGTTGTATGAGGACTTTGGGTTTGTATACTGTGAGCCATTCGCAGATTATAGTTTGGACCCGAACAGCGCTTTTATGACGAAGGAATTATAAATTACATGATAGACAAAACAGCATAGAATAGAAGGGACACAGGAAACCAGTATTCTGTTGCATACAGACGGCTGGTTTTTTTGCGTGTAATAATTGTTTTGCGAAGTGATGGACTGCAATAAATCATACATTTTGGAGATCGCAAGAAGAGTAGAATGTATTCAAATGAACGATTTGGATTGTATAGAGATTGCTTTGTATCATTGTGGGGTATAAAACATAAGTTATGTCAGCATCGGTTTGGGATGAATTGGCCGTACGGAACTGCTGGGCTGAGGCATGGACAATAGGGTATACTGGACATTATGTTTATATAAGCATGAAACAGAAATGCAGACGTTTTTTACATCAGGAGGACTTGAATTGGCTCAGACAGAAGGAACATTACAGAAGAAACTTAAACCAAGGCATATTAGCTTTATGGCTATGGGCGGTGTCATTGGAACCGGAATTTTCAAAGGAAGCGCCGAAACAATTGGACTTGCAGGTCCAGGAGTTATTGTAACGTACATTTTTGCAGGATTATTGTTGCTGGTTGTCATGGCTGCGATGGCGGAGATGGCTACGGTATACAAGAATAAAAATATGAAAGACTTTGTGCAGGAAGCGTTCGGCAGCAGAGTTTCCTTTATCATGGGATGGATGTATTGTTTCCTCTGGTTGTCGGTATGTGTGATTGAGGTGATTGCAGCAGGGAGCTTTTTGCAGTATTGGTTCACGGAAGTGCCGCTGTGGGCGTTGAGCCTTGCGTGTGCGGTGTTTATTATACTGATTAATCTGCTGAGTGTGGGCGTATTTGGGGAATTTGAATTTTGGCTGGCGGGCATTAAAATCGCCATGATTATTATTTTTATTATCCTCGGGGCTGGTCTGATCTTCGGGATCATTCCAAGTGATAACACGCCTTATCTGCATAATTACACGCAAGCAGGCGGTTTCTTCCCTAATGGATGGTCATCGATCTTCTCGGCATTATTGGTCGTCATGTTCTCTTATGGAGGATCTGAGCTTATTGGCTTAACCTTAACGGAGACGGAAAATGCGGACAAGGTGATGCCCAAAATTGTAGGGAACTTTATGCTGAGAATCATTTTATTTTTCACGCTGCCGATTCTCATCATCTGTGGGCTCATTCCGTGGAATGAATTAGGGCCCGAGAGCAGTCCTTTTGTACAGGTGCTGGCTTCCACGGGACTTCCGGGTGCAGCACATATTATGAACTTTATTTTGGTGACCGCCGTTCTGTCTGCTGCAAATTCCGGCATTTATGGCGCATCCCGTATGATGCATTCTATGGCGGTAGGTGGTGAAGCTCCCAAGACATTATCACATACGAATCGCAACGGCAGTCCGGTAAATACACTGCTGGTATGTGCTGTGATTCTACTTGGGGGCTCCATGCTGGGGCTATTCGCACAAGATCAGCTCTTCCGCGTGCTGCTGGCGGTTCCGGGGTTTGTCGTGATGCTTGTGTGGATTTGTATCGCCACATCACAGATGAAGCTGCGCAAGAGATATCCGGTACAACCGACATTTAAGGTGTGGGGATTTCCTTACGTAACTGGAGCTGCTGTGCTCTGTCTCGGCGTCATTGCAGTCATGTTTGTATTTGATGAAGGCAACCGATTCAGCATCAGCATCTGTCTAACTGTACTCGTGTTACTGATTCTCTGGTCACTGATTCGATTCAGGAAGAAACGTGGGCAAGAAGTTTAGTGTTTGTAGAAGAATCATAATAGCTATGCAGTAACAAGACATCTCAGCGTTCACGCTGGGGTGTTTTTTTTGAGAAAGAAAAGTTTTGGGACTGATTTGAAGTTGTTATGTTATATTGTGGGAAAAATAGGGGTAATACGAACTAGATAAAATAAATCGCCAGTAGCTACGAAATGACATGAGCTGCTTTTATAATAAAGGACCAGAAGTACGTTTGAATCTTACATAAATCATACTCCTCCCTTGGATTCATATAACAACGAATATATTTCGAACGAGGTACCACATGACGACGATAAAAGTAACCCCGGAACAGCTGTTATCAGTCTCCAGACAGTTTGAAGCAGCCCAAAGCCAGGTTTTTCAGATGAACAGTATCCTGAAACAACACTTATTCGAGATCGAAAGACAGTGGGATGGCAGCACGAAGGAGAAGTTTTATTATGATTTTACAGTGGCGCAGAAGGTCATGGATAACTTTGTTTCCTTGTCTCTGTCTATTGCGGAGGAATTACAGAGGTATTCCGAGAAATTCAGACTTGCAGATCAGCAAGCTCTGCAATCCTATGATCCAAGGTGCGCACCACCGCCACCGGATGAATGCAGGGCCCCTAATACGGATACACGCAATGCGTTTCAAAAATCGGCTGACAGTTTGGCTGAATTGGGCCGTGACTTTATGCAATCTGCGGATGCTCGGTATCAAAAGCGTTATGATAGTGTAGGTGGATTTTTGGATTACTGGACGTTCGGAATTCCGAGTGGTCTGGTTCAGGGCTATGTAGACCGTGCAGATAAAGCATTCAACTCGCCCAATGATACAGCTAATTGGCTTACATTCGGTATTCATGGTACGATCCGTGAAGCGACGTTTCCAACGAATACCTGGTCTAGTGAACATTGGGCGAACATATTTGGCGTAGGTGGATTGATGCTGGGTGGCGGATATGCCTCTACGATGATTAAGCCACATAATCTATTAACCTCTAAAGGAGGGGGTGTGAGAATCAATTCCTCATCCCCTCCTGGAACAGGGGATATGACGAAGGAGATTAGTAAGGGGACGGAGAAAATTGATTTTGTGGATGAGACTGGTCGTCTCGGTGGTAAACTGTATGGTGAAAAGGATTTGAATCTGTTAGGTAATTATCTTGATAAAAGAGGGGTAAATCTGAAAGTTGGAGATGAGTTTTTGCCACCTGGAAAAGGAGGAGGCTTTAACTACAATACTGGTGAACTTATACTGAAGAGCAACCCAACACAATATGAAGTTTGGCATGAATTGTCACACTATGTCCAATATAAACAAATCGGAAAAGAGGCTTATTCAAATTTGCCTCGGACTAGCGGACCAGTTCCAATGAACGATTTATCCAAATTCAATGCTCCTGAGCAATTTGTCTATGATATGTTATCAAATAGCCCTAAAAAATGGAACTCGTTAAATGAAGCTGAGCAACTACATGCTAACTGGTATATTACACAATATGGAGGTGTTCGTTAATGAAGTTATCGAGAGAAAGAGCAGAACAACTAGCGCTTGAATATGTAAATAAAGATAAAAATGAAAACTTCAAATTAGTTCTCCTTGGTGTAGAAGTCTCCGAAATTTCTCCCCAATATTGGGCCGCTACTTTCGAGGTTAGAACTTCAGAAGGGCATATTTTAGAAGGTCCTTTACTAATACTTATAGATGATGAATTAGAAAAAGCAATGAGTTTAGATGAGGCCGTCGAAGCTCACTTGGCCAATAAAGATAACTGATATTCTTATTTTGGAAGTAGTGGTAGACCGATTTAAGCTTGAGTTAACGGTAAATTGTAGTTCAAAACATCGTCAGTTAAGAGCTGACGGTGTTTTTTTATTGTGCTTTTAAAGTAGCTAACACAGTCATGATAGCGTTCCAATTCCGTTCCAATATTTTCTTGCCTAATTCGACAACTTCATATACTATTTTCACATTACATAGTGCTTCGAGCATGTAGTTTTTGGATAGGGCGTAGTCGAAAAGGCTTACATACAGGTGTGAGAGGAAGAGGATTGGATGGTCGGTTTTTTCAAGAAACGTTTGGTTGTTCGCATTGTTGCCATTGTTACATTGGTCATTGTGATTATATCTGCGGGAAGCATGCTGCTTCAGCTGGCGAATATGAAGCTAGCCGCGCAGGAGGCCATATCGAGTTACAATATTCAAATTGCCGAGAGTTATGTGAAACAGCTGGATACAGGACCGTATGTGGAATTTGCCAAAGACCCCAAGGAAAATGACGTGTTCTTGAATATTCGTGATGAGCTGGATGATTTTCGTGTGAGCATCGGTGCGATGTATGTGTATTTTGTAAAAATAGACGATACAGGCACACCTCTCATTATGGTGGACGGCATGAAAGATGCAGATAAAGCATCACCGATCAATGAAGTGACGGATATCCCAGGTGATGCAGTCCAAAAGCTCTTGCAAGGGAAAACAGCCAGTTCCCCTATCATTAATAATGAGGAGTATGGCGAATATATTTCCTCATACGCTCCGATTCTGGACAGTAATGGGGCCTTAACGGGTGTGCTAGGAATCGATACAGCTGTGTCGGTCATTGGAAGTATTGAGTCAGATATTATGAAATCCAGCATTCCGTTGTATGCCCTGTTGTTGTTCATCACGGTTGCAGGCATCGCAGTTGTATTGTGGTTCATCGTAAGAGGCCTGAGACCGCTGAAACCGTTGAAGGCAAGCGTTGAACAAATGGCGCAAGGTGAGCTGGCGGAAGCCAATCGAATCCTGACCGCGTATCGGCTGCAAAGTGAGGATGAGATTGGCAGCACATTCAAGGCGATGATTCATATGTCCGGGGACTTAAATAAAATGATTGGCGACATGGTCGCGGGTGTTTCGGTAACCACTGATATTCTCGCGGAATCAACGGAGCAATTCAATCGTGATGCAGAAGATATGCTTGAGATGAATAAGAGTGTTGACCAATCCGTGCAGCAGATCAGACAGGGAGCGCATACCCAGAAGCAAGGTGCTAGCGACAGCGCCAATGCGATGGAAGAAATCGCTAAAGGGATTACCGATATTTCAGAGTCATCTACAGCCGTGTCCGACGCTGCAACAACAGCGCTTGCTACGGCACAATCGGGTAAGCAGAGCATGACGCAAATGAAGAAACAGATGGAGAGCATTTCGGCTGTATCTGCTGAAGTTGTAGCCATGGTCCAAGTGCTTAACAACTTCTCGCAGCAAATCGGCGGTGCGCTTCATACGGTGCGGGATTTTGCGAGTCAGACCAAGCTGCTGGCGCTGAATGCTTCAATTGAAGCCGCTCATGCAGGAGAGCACGGGAAGGGATTTGCCGTTGTGGCGGATGAAGTGCGGAAGTTGGCGGAGGCATCAAGCACATCTGTGCAGACGATATCGGATTTGTTGCTCGGTATTCAGAAGGAGTCCCAGCATATCGGATCACAGATGGATATTACCTCGCAAGAGATCGGCCAGGGGGTGACGAGCACAGCAGAAGCAGAGCTTGCCTTTACGCATATGGTTGAGGCGTTTCGTGTGGTAACACATCGTATCCAGGAGGTATCCGCAGCAGCGGAGGAAATATCGGCGGGTTCCGAGGAAGTGGCAGCATCGGTCAATACGATCTCGCAAATTTCATCCGGCGTTTCAGATCATTCGGATGACATTTATCGTTTGACAGGAGAGCAGTCGAGCATGTTCCAGAAGGTGGCACAAACGTCCACCCTGCTGAGGCAGCATACGATTGAGTTGAGCGAAGCTGTACGAAAAGTAAAGGTATAAAGGAAGCAAGCAGTAAGCAGTAAGTTGAATCCTTATCAAATGTGGAACACTCTGGTGCAAACACCGGAGTGTTTTTTTGACATCCCAATTATGACTTAGACTCTGTCATCATAACTGATCCAGCTCAATCGCCTGTCTGAAGCGTTGAGCAAATCGCTCTGCGGCCACAGCAACCTCCTTGGATTCGGTCTGTACGAAGCCGATTTGCATTTTAGGTTGGTCGATTGAGGCGATCTCTACCATTTTGGCAATGCCTTCTTTCCATAGTGGATGTTGGTAGAAGGAAAAGTCATGACCAATGGTGGCGGCAATATTGTTTCTTAGGACGGTGCTGATCGCTTCCGAGTTGTTCGTTTTGAACAGGATGGACAGAGGGCCATAATCATACGTGAACTCCTGCAGGAAATCTTCGATAAATCCATCACGATACAGAGCAAGCTTATGTTCTTTTAAATGTTCGGGAGTAACCCGGTTAAGCTTGGCTAGTTCGGATTGGTGATGAGTGCATACAACCAGTTTGCCTGAATACATAGGACTGAAGTGCAGTCCATCGAATTCCCGCAATTGTTTGGCGTAGATGGCGATGAAGCCCAGGTGGGTTCTGTTGTTACGGATGTCCTCGATAATTTCCATGGAACCTTTCTCTTCAATGGCAATATTCAATTGAGGGTGCTCACGTTTCATATCTGCAGCAGTCTGAACAAGGTAAGGCATCACACTTGGAAAAGTAGCAACATGCAGGTCTCCGGTTAACGAGGATGTCTCGGCATTCAGTGATTTCAATTCATCAATTCGCTGCAAAATATCGAGTGCCTTGGCAATAAACTGTTTGCCTTCAGGGGTGGGGAACGTCCCATGGCGCGAGCGTTCGAACAGGATCATACCCAGCTCATTTTCAAGTCGATGTACAGATTGGCTGATTGCCGACTGAGTGACATGCAGGTGCTCCGAGGCTGCCGAGAACGATTGGGTTTTGGCAATTTCAACGACATATTCAAGTTGTTCCAGATTCATGGTTTCATCTCCGTTTTAGCATTAGTACAAGTAATATTAACATTAGTATCTATAAATATGAATAATACGTGAACAGCGATATAATTAATAGACAGTAGTTGAATCTCAGGTAGACAAGATAAACCAAAGGGGATGTATCTTATGAAAGCAGCAGTATGGTATGCCAAAAAAGATGTCCGGGTCGAAGAACGGGAAATACCGGTAGCCCAATCAGGACAAGTGAAAATTAAAGTCGAGTACGCAGGAATCTGCGGCAGTGACTTGCATGCTTATCATCATGGCGTAGGCATTCAGGAAGGGCAGAACCACCCGCTTTCAGGACAGAAAGCCCCGCTGACACTTGGTCATGAGTTTGCAGGAACGGTCAGTGAATTGGGAAGTGATGTAAGCGGTATCAGTGTAGGGGACCGTGTTGTTGTTGAACCGTTGTATCATTGCGGGCAGTGTGAGTACTGTATTCAGGGGCGTTATAACCAATGTACCGAGTTCGGATTTGTGGGACTGAACGGTGATGGTGGCTTTGCTGAATATGTTGTGGTTGAAGCGTATATGGTGCATAAATTGCCGGATAACGTCTCCTTTGAAGAGGGAGCACTGGTTGAGCCTACAGCGGTAGCTTTCCATGCGGTTCGCCATAGCAAATTAAAAGTGGGTCAGAAGGTTGCCGTATATGGTGCAGGTCCGATTGGACTGCTGACGATCCTTTCAGCCAAAGCTGCTGGAGCTTCCACGATCTATGCAGTCGATGTATTTGAAGAACGCTTGAATTTGGCTGCCAAGCTGGGAGCCATTCCCGTGAATAGTGCCAAAGTTAATGCCACTGAAGTGATTTTGCAACAGTCTGGCGGAATAGATGTAGCATATGAAGCGGCAGGTGTACAGCCAACCATGGATAGCGCCGTAGCTGTGATCAAAAAAGGTGGAGAAGTTGTTGTCATCGCAGCAATTCCGAATCCACTACAGGTGAATTTCTTCGATCTGTTAGTAAAAGAAGCGAACCTGACAGCAACACTGGCCTACCGTCATATCTTCCCTGAAGTCATCTCTTTGATTGCTGAGGGAGCACTTGATGTGAAACAGGTGATCACCAGAAAAATCAAGCTGGACGACATCGTTCAGGAAGGACTTGAACTGCTCATGACCGACAAGAGCCATGCGAAAATTCTGGTGGAAATCGGCGGTTAATAGTGTGGGAAATGGAGCGAATAGCATTTGCGGCTCTATTCCGATTCTTTAGCTCAGAATAATCGCTAAAAAGGGATACCCTCTGTCATGTTAATGACTTATGGGCATCCCTTTTTGTGTTATCCGCGCTTAGTACCATTTGCGAGAATTATGAATCATATCGGTAGCAAATCGCTTTGCCTCCACCACTCTCGGAACTGAATTCCGGGTCTTCTACAAAACCGAAACGTTCGTATAATCGGATCGCGTTGACCATCTGGCCGCCCGTATATAAATACACCGTATTTTTGCCCATGTCTTTAGCAGACTCAACACATTGTTGAAGCAATTCTCTGGCAATACCTTGACCTCTCCACTTGGGATCAACGCCCAGCAGTCGAATAAACGGATAATCAATAGGCAACTCGAAGCTCGGATAAGCCTTATGCGCAGTCTCAAACAATTGGACCGTTCCAACAATCTGATTATCTATTTTGGCAATCCATAATTGCTTGATATAAGGGTTGCTCGGCGATTCCCGAATGTCCTTCAAATAATGTTCCCATTGTTCCTGTGTTTGGAACGTGTCCCGGTACTCGGAGTAACTTTCAATGAGAATATGTACAATTTCTTCATGGTCAGCTTCTGTAGCGGGATGAATCGTTACTGCGGTTGTCATCTCAAGTTCTCCTTCTGATTTAATCTTGGTTTGATAAGAGATATAGTTGACTTGAATTGTATCACACCCAATGGTACTGGATTAATTCAAATTTTCTATATATGACTCATGAAATTCTATGAGTTGGTACTTCCGCACAAGACATCAAAGGTTCGCACGTATAAGGTTCATTATAGGCGATTGAGCTGTGTGGAATACAAATTATTGCGATATTCGGTGGGCGTATTGCCTTCGTATTGTTTGAACATGCGCAGGAAGAGTTTGTAATCCGAAAAACCGCATTGCCCCGCAATTTCTTTCACACTGGCATTGGTATTGAGCAGCATCTGCTTAGCCCGGCGAATCCGTTCCGTGAGGATATAGGTTTTGAGTCCAATGCCTTTCTCACGTTTTACCATTTTGGAGATATAGTCCTTGTTAAAATTAAAAGTCTCGGCAATCTTTCCAACCGTAATGTCGGTATGCAGATGAATATCCACCCACTTGCAGATGTGGTCAACGATCGCATTGTGCGGCCGATAACCCGCCTGAGTGTTGCGTTCCAGTTCTTTGAGCAGCAGCAGCAATGCTGCGTCTGCTTCTTCCGGTGAGAACGATGAACTATGCAGCAATTGCTTGAATAGCTGATTGGCGGTGGACGGAACCTGAATAGTCGCATGGGTGGGATACTGGTCGAACTCTTTCTCAATCGAATCATAATGAACCCAATAAAAGCTGACGGGAGCATCGCTGACCTGATAGCCATAATGGGTGTGTCCAGCCCTCAGAAATAGCAGATCATTTGCACGAACCACAAACTGCTCGTCCTCCTCGGCAATGTACATCTCGCCTTCCAACATTAAAATGACCTCATGAACAGGCATGCTGCGCTTCATATGGCTCCAATTGCCTTCGGTTATGAACTTGCCGCACAAGTAATGTTCCAATGGCTTTTGCATAGGACGGATTTCTCCACCTTTTCTTGGATTATGAGTCTGATGTAGTTGTATTTTATTTGATAATATGAGGATATTCAAGGCCTGTATGAAGAAAGTTCGTAAGGGACACATGAATTTAAAAACGGATTTTACCCTTTGTACACTTATATAAATACTTCTAAATATCCACTATATACCGAGGAGGAGCGAGCAGAATGATTGAAATCAAAAAGGGATTTCTGGGACCTGAACATGTAGATCTGTTAGATGGCGTATTTCAAACGTCACAGGAAGTTGGAGAAAAGTATTTGTTATCACTGGACATTGATCGTTTTCTGGCACCGTGTTTTGAGGCCCATGGGTTACCGGCGAAAAAGGAACGATACGCGGGTTGGGAGGCACGCTCGATTAGCGGGCATTCCCTTGGACACTATCTGTCTGCCCTGGCTGTGACCTATCAGGCGACAGGTAATGAAACGTTAAAGCAAACGCTGGATTATGCCGTCAGTGAGCTTGCATCTATTCAGCTGACAACGGGCAGCGGGTATGTCGGCGGCTTATCCGAAGAAGCTTTCCGCATTGCATTTCGGGCAGAACACATTGGTGGTTTTAACATCGGTGAATATTGGGTTCCATGGTACAGCGTGCACAAGATCTATCGCGGACTACTTGATGCATACAAATTAACGGGCAACGGGCAGGCCCTTGACGTGGTAACGCGGTTTGCAGATTGGGCGGTAGAAGGTGTGAGCCCGATGACCGAGGAACAGATGCAGATCATGCTTCAATGTGAACACGGTGGAATGAATGAAGTGTTTGCCCATTTGTATGGAATCACCGGGAAGTCTGTATACCTTGAGATAGCCAACAAATTCACACATCAATTAATCCTCGAACCGTTGGAGCACAAGCAGGACGATCTTCAGGGCAAACATGCGAATACGCAGATTCCGAAAGTCATCGGTGCAGCTGAAATATACAATCAGGATCATAATCACGAGAGCTACCGGACAGCGGCGGAGTTTTTCTGGGACACTACGATTCATCATCGGTCTTATGTATTTGGTGCAACGAGCATTTCGGAGCATTATGAAGCGAAAGGCATGGAGAGTCTCGGCATCAAAACCGGAGAGAGCTGCTGTACCCACAACATGATGCATCTGACGAAGCAGCTCTACACATGGAATCCCGACAGTGCCTACATGGACTATTATGAAAATGCGATCTACAACCATATCCTGGGCACACAGGACCCGGACACAGGCAACAAAACGTATTTTGCATCAACACTGCAAGGCCACTACAAAATCTACGGTACTCACGATACTGCCTGGTGGTGCTGTACAGGATCTGGCATGGAGAACCCGGGCAAATACGCCGAGGCAATCTACTTCGAGGATGAGCAGGATCTGTACGTAAATCTATATATCGCTTCCCAATTGGACTGGAAATCCCAAGGCATATCACTGAAGCTCGAAACCAACTTTCCTTATTCGGAAAAGGGTACCCTTACGATCACCGAAGGCAGCGCCTCGGCCAATCTTAGACTACGTGTGCCCTCATGGTTGCAGGAGCCAATGACGGCAACAGTCAACGGGGATACGGCCCATCCGTATACCCGGATGGAACCCGGATACCTCAACATCGAGCGCACATGGACCGCTGGTGATGTCATCACCATCACGCTGCCGATGTCGCTCCACCAATACACGTCCCGGGATGATGCACACAAGGTGGCATTCCTGTACGGCCCGGTTGTACTGGCAGGGGCTCTGGGAAGCGAAGGGCTGCCTGAGGATACCATCGTGGACGAAACGGCACTGAATCCCAAGACCGCACCTGTACCTGTTATATGGACAGAGCAGGAGAATGTGCGAGAGTGGATCAAGGTCGTAGACGCAAGTACGTTGACGTTTGAGATCAGCAAGGATGTGACATCAGACGGTAACCCGGTGAAACTGATTCCTTTCTATGATGTGCATCATGAGTTTTATACGGTCTATTGGCCGTTTAACGATGAAGGGGATGCACTGGAGAAGAAATTGAATGATATCACCATCGACAGGGTGCAGCCTGATGGTCAGCAGGATGAGATTGGACATCATCTGGACAGCAATTGCCGCGCAGAACATTATAACGGTTCATATACAGACAGCCGCAACAAGCTGCATATGTGGCGGGAAGCATTTGGTGTCAGCGGAGCTTACTTCAGCTACCAGCTGGCGGTGGATGGTTCTGCGAAGAACTATGTATGCGTGGCATACTGGGGCGGGGATCATTCTCCTTTTAAACGGGAAGGAACGATGCATGAAAGAATCTTTAGTATCGCCGTCGATGGACATGTGGTCGGTGAACAGCGAATTCATATGAACAAGATCGGTGAAGTATTCTACGTAACCTATGATATCCCCCAGACGGTTACGTCAGGCAAAGACAGTGTGCGAGTTGCATTCCAGGCATTGGACGACAATGGTTGTGCCGGGAAAGTGGTGGAGGTACGTACAACGCGCAGCAAACCGGAATCTATCTTTTCGTAAAATATGAGCACACACATCATCATCACTCCGGCGCTGGCGTCGGGGTGTTTTTTTTGATTTTTATCGTATCGAATAAGCCCTATATAAAAAATGACACGCACAGCAAATTTCCACGTATTACCTGATAACATTTCTTTTTCCGCCACCGATTGTTCAAGGGTATCAGGCTCATTTCCCAGAGGTTACAAAATCTTATCCACGTTGTCCCTCTAAAGATGAAATGGGATAAGCCCAAGCCACGTATATTATGAATATCCATATTAATCCACCCGAATGCGGCAACATCATGTACAATGAAATAAAGTTCCAATGGTAAATATCGACATAGAGGTCCAACATATAGCGCGAAAGGAGGTCTGATGATTTACATGATAAAGTACATAAAACTGCTGGGGCTGATCTTCGGCGTTGTGGTCATGAATGTTCTATTGTTCTCACCCGGATTCATCGGACTGGAGTTTGGCGGGGGAGCATTTACAACAGCGCTCTCGGTGACATTTCTGTTCGGTAGCGTGATGGCTCTCTTCTATGGAAGCTACACTTTATTGTTCAGACAGCCGGTAGTCTTGCCTGTGAAGAATATCGAAACCCATGAAGATTATGTGGAAGCGTTATCCTTCTATCGACGCATTAAAGTGCTTGAGGAAGATATCACATTGGGATTATCTCAACTAAGCCGCATGAAGAAAAAGAAAGAAACCCTCCTGAACGTGCTGAATCAGCGATTTGATCCGGGAGAACTGAGTTACAAGAAATTTGCTTCGGTCACCCTCGAAGTGGAGAAGCTGTTATACCTCAACATCCGAAGTGTACTTAACCGCCTCAATGTGTTCGATGAAGCGGAGTACGCCAGCCTGATGAAGTCCAAATCCGCAACACTTCCCCAGAAGCTTTTTCAAGAAAAGACCAAAGTATATAACGACTATCTGAGCTATGTGAAAAACTCGCTTCATACCAATGAGGAAATTCTTTTGAAGCTTGACCAATTGATGCTGGAAATCTCCCGCTTGGACAGCTTTGAAGCAGGAGATATTGAACAAATGCCATGTATGCAAGAAATTGACCAATTAATCAAGCACACCAAATTATACAGACAGTGAGGGGTTGTACGTATGGCTAAGAAGGGAAAGTTTTTTTTCATATCGATCGTGATGCTGGTACTCGTGTTTGGCCTCGTATATGCAGGGATTACGCTGACGTCGAACGTTGGTAAATCCAGCACACAGGTAACGACAGAGAATGCAGGCAAAGAGTTAGGCAAGCTGTATGCGGACATTGCGCCGGCAACGGCTGAACCCGTGAAGGGACAGATTGATCTCGACCCGGTGGATGTGGCTGAATCACTGCCGGACATCTCCAAATTTCCGATCACGGTCGAGAATACAACGAATGATTATGTAGAGATCTTTTCTTCCATCGAGAAGGCGGGAACCGGAGCGGATGGCTGGTTAACCGAAGTAACCGAAGAGTTCAACAAGGCTAACATTACCGTTGGCGGCAAACAGGTTTCGGTAAAATTACGCAATATCGCATCCGGTACGGCTGCTGATTATATTAAGTCTGGTAAATATGTGCCTGATGCGTTTACCCCTTCGAATGAGTTATGGGGCGAGATGGTGGCCGCGAGCGGTGTAAAGACAGATCTCGTATCCAAAAGACTGGTGGGGAACGTTCCCGGTATCGTGATCTCCAAAGCCAAATATGATGCACTGGTCGACACGTACGGCTCAGTTAATGTAAAAACCGTGACCGAAGCGATTGCGAACAATGAGCTCGCGATGGGGTACACGGATCCATTTGCCAGTTCCACGGGCCTAAACTTTCTCGTGACGGCACTCAACACATACGACAGCTCCAATCCGCTTGGTGAGAAAGCGATTGAGGGTTTTGAGAAGTTCCAAGCGAACGTACCGTTTACGGCGTCCACAACCATTCAGATGCGTGAGGCAGCCAAGTCAGGCCGACTGGACGCATTTGTACTGGAGTACCAGACTTACGTAAACACCGCAGATCTGAAAAGTGGATACGTCTTTACACCTTTTGGCGTAAGACATGACAGCCCGCTGTATGCACTGGGGCAACTGCCGCAGAACAAGCAAGAGATCATTAAGAAGTATGCAGAATTCGTAACCCAAGCGAAGTATCAGCAATCGGCTGAGGAATTCGGCTTCAACGGCTTGCAGGACTACAAGTCTGAATTGAACACAGTGGATGGTGGCACCTTGTTGTCCGCTCAGAAAGTATGGAAAGAGAAAAAGAACGGCAGTAAACCCATTGCCGCCGTATTTGTAACCGACGTATCCGGGAGTATGGACGGCGAACCGCTGAACCGACTCAAGGAATCATTGCGCAAAGGCCAGAAGTTCCTGGGCACAGATAACAGCATCGGCCTCGTCTCCTACTCTAGTGGAGTAACGGTGAATCTGCCAATTGCCAAGTATGATACGAATCAGCAGTCGATGTTTGTTGGTACGGTGGATAGCCTGCAAGCGGGTGGCGGTACGGCAACCTTTGATGGGATCGTCGTGGCGATGAAGATGCTGGAAGATTATATGGCTACCAATCCTAATGTGAAACCACTGATCTTTGTCCTAAGTGATGGAGAGACCAATGAGGGTCATACACTTAAGGATATTCGTGATCTGGTTGAGACGTACAAAGTGCCAATCTACACGATCGGTTATAACGCAGACATCAAAGCTTTGGAGAGTATCTCCAGCATTAACGAAGCAGCTAGCATTAACGCGGATACCGACGATGTGGTGTACAAAATCGGTAACCTGTTCAACGTGCAGATGTAGCACGGGGACAGCACTCGAAGTGACCTAATGTAAGGTTCATTATTCCATTTTATATAGCACGTAATTGAAGGGGGAACTTGGATGTCGTTTTCGATGGAGATACCTAGCCAGAAGGAAATTCAGAAGGTGATTGAGGAGGAAATAAAGCCAGTACCTGCCGAGGTGGCGGAACTGCAGCAAGTCGCAAATGCTAACGTGGAGATGATCATGACACTGGATCTTGAATCGTTGGAGAAACGCAAGGAGATTCTGCAATCCATTGACGGCTTTGGCATGAACACGATGAGATCTTCTTCTGAGAAAAACGCGTTGCTTCAAGTCTCCGTTGGACATCTGTCCAAGACGGGAGACGAGGGCGGTCAGGTCGCCAAAGGCTTGACCGAGCTGCATATGCAACTGAAGGATCTCGACCCTAGCGTGGTCGATTTTGCCAAGACCGGATTCCTCGGCAAATTGTTTAATCCGCTGCGGGCCTATTTCCTGAAATACCAGAAGGCCGACGCGGTTATCGCCGATATCGTGACTTCGCTGGATAAAGGCAGAGCGACCCTGAGAAACGACAATACAACACTGGAGATTGAACAGCAAAATCTGCGGGAACTCACCAAACGACTGCAAAAGGAAATTCAGCTTGGCGTGCTGATGGATGAGTCGATTGACGCACAGATCGAAGCCGCCAAAGTACGTAATGAGGACCCGGAGAAAGTCCGTTTTATCACGGAAGAAGTGCTGTTCCCACTTCGTCAGCGGGTCATGGATTTACAGCAAATGCTGGTGGTGAACCAACAGGGCATCATGGCAATTGAAGTTGTCATCCGCAACAACAAGGAATTGATCCGCGGTGTGGATCGCGCCAAAAATGTAACGATCTCGGCATTGAAAATTGCCGTCACCGTCGCGAGTGCACTCTACAATCAGAAGATTGTATTGCAGAAGATTGAACTGCTTAACCGGACGACCAACGACCTGATCGCAGGTACGTCCAAAATGCTGAAAGATCAGGGCATTGCCATCCAGAAGCAAGCTTATGAGGCCAGCATTTCCGTGGATACGATGAAGCAGGCCTTCACAGATGTGCTTTCCGCGCTCGACTCCATCAGTCTCTATAAGCAGGAGGCCTTGCCACGGATGCGGGAGACGATTAATCAGTTCCGTGAACTGGCGGATACCGGAGAGCAACAGATTCAGCGGTTGGAGAAAGGGCAGAAGCTGGGGCTGTAGTTTGAAAGGCAGTTAGAAGAACACAAGGAAGTTACATGCATGACCTCAAAAAAAGGTTGAACTCAGATAAGATCTGGTTCAACCGTTTTTTTTTTTTTTTTTTTTTTTTTTTTTTTGGCTTTTTCTCGAAATAAACTTTAGACTGGGGGGGTGGTTGGAAAGAGAGTGGGAAAAACAAAAAGAAGTTACAAGAATGAACCAAAAAAAAGGTTAAACAAAGAAAAAATTTGGTTCAACAGTTTTTTTTTTTTTTTTTTTTTTTGCTTTCCTGCAGATTAGGTCAAATCACGTTGAACATGGAGGACGTAGGGGATCAGCAGAAGAAGCAGAGCCAGTGAAGCTATCAGCGCAAGCAGCAGGCTTCCTTGGGTTAATAACAGTGCTCCCAGAGCTGCACCGATCACAAAAATAACCCAGGACAGGGCGAGTACTGCCCATTCGGAAGCAGGAGCCTTACCCCGAACGGCTTTGGCCAGTGCCTGTCCAATACCGAATAATGTGCCTGTCACAAATCCTTTGCCCACATCAGCATGAGCAACCATCTGATGCATAGTGTTTTGCATACCCATGGCAACGGCAATCGGGAAAAGCACGCTCTGGGTATGGAGGAACAGCAAGAATGCAATAGCACCGGCAAACAGCAGGGATTCAAAGCCTAAGATGCCCGCCAGTCGCCATTTTCCCGATCGATCTGTGATTAACGTACCGATAAAGGCGCCTACAACGAATAGAAAAATGACCAGACCTATACTCGTTAATACAGCGGAGTCTCCTTCAAATAGTGCGATTCCAAGCTTGGTACTGTTACCACTCATGAAAGACAGATATATTTTCCCCAGCTGCAGATAGCCGACCGCATCAATGAAACCGGAGATCAGCACAAGCACACAGGACAGTAGAAGCCGGGAAAGACCCGGCTCCAGTCGTTCTACGGTATGCCCCACATGTTTGCGATCACTGGTCGAATCAGAAGCAGTAGCAGAAGCAGAAGCAGAAGCTATGATGTCCAACCCCTTTTCCATGATACTGGAGTGGTTTCGTGATATATGACAGAAAGATCACTAATCCAAACCTATATTCAATAGGTACCGTAGTAGTTGAACTATGACTTCGATTTATTCGGGTCCGGTGCAATAAAAAGAGTATCATTCGGAAGCTGTTCGGCTTCCTCTTTGGACATTTCCAGATTCGTGGACAACACATCATCCGGATTGCCTGCGAGCCACTCGCTTAGATCAATAGCTTCATAATGTCCGCTGTTGAACCCGATTAACACACGGCAGACCTCATCTCCCGTATTTTTGATATAGTGACCTGCACCCATCGGGGCATAACCCACATCACCTGCTTCGAATTGCTCTGTTACCGCATGACCTTCTGCCAGAAATACAGTCATTTCGGCAGTGCCACTAATGTAATACTGCCATTCGTCTGCGTTTGGATGCCAATGCATCTCTCGTAATGCGCCTGGTTGCAGCTCGATCAATGATCCGGCCATCGTGGTGGAGATGGGGAAATCTTCGACAGTAACCGTACGCTGGGTTCCGCCGCCTGGCGCACGTCTGGGCTGCTTGGCATGCAGCGGGTATCGGTGGGGAGTCGTCAGCTCTGAATTACGGCGATAGGTTCCAGAAGAGGAACTGTCATTAGGGACAGGCCCTTTGACGAAGTAGGCTTCGCCCTGAGGCAATTTCGCTGCTCGCTCCGGAGTAATCCCAAGATTCTGGGCAACAATGTTGTTCGGTGTATGAGACAGGAAATCGGTAATGCTGAACGTGTGATCTTCCGAGAAATCACCATTATCAAATATCAGAATAAAATGGCACTCTTCCGGTCCCAATCCCTGAATGGAGTGTCCGTAACCACGTGGGAAATACCACACATCTCCTGGCTCAAATGTATCGGTGTACGCATGTCCGTCCGGATGAATGACAGTGGTGCGACAGGAGCCGCTGATCACATAAGCCCATTCCGCCGCATTGGCATGCCAGTGCAATTCACGCATGCCTCCCGGCTCCAGGCGCATGGACACGCCCGCGATCCCAATGGACGCAGGAAAATCCCGAACGGAAGCACCGCGGGTAATACCGCCTGGGCCTGTACGGGGTTCTTTTTGTTCAAGTCGATATTTGAAAGATGTCATCATGATTCCTCCTCATATTATATTAGGTACACATGTAAATAGTTAAATATGGCATTCATACCTTTTACCCATATTTTGAGAAACTATTCAATTGATTCCTGATTAATATGAGGAAAAAGAGAGACTTTCATTCAAAACTTATGCTGATTTGTCTGTACGTGTTGTACTTAGGGCGCCTTATACGAGGTATGGTACACGACATTGCCAGGTTTGTAATTGATGATTTTAAATAACTCATCTGCCATATAAGTGGGGCTATGTTTGAATTCCTGCCGAATCCATTCAATAATCATGCCAAAGATCGCATGGGATTGATAACTTGCCAGCAGCTCGCGATTGATGTGGGACGGAAATATTTCGTTGAGGTCCTGAAGGGCAAGGTCACGCAGAACATCGCAGATCATTTGCTGAAAATTGGATGATGCCTCCGATTTCACAACAAGGGTGTAGAATTGCGCATGCTGATGCACATGTTCGAATATTTTGATTGCCGAAGAGGGCATATGACTTACTTCAAATATTTCTTTATCCAGATAAGGTTCACGATAGGAGAAGACCAGATCCTTAATGATGTCATCGATGATCTCATTGAACAGGTCTTCTTTGTATTGATAGTGTCTGTAAAAGGTGCCCCGATTCAGATCCGCCAGCTGTACGATATTGGTAATGGATATTTCTTTGAACGGCTGCTTTTGCATCAATTGGATGAGGGCATTCTTTAGCGCCGCTTTGGATTTCTTAATTCTTCGATCCATGGAACTTGGAAGTTCGGTCATATGCAGTACTCCTCGTAAACAGGTATTTTAAGATAAAGTACATTTGGAATTAGAAGTGTTGATTAACGTACAATTGGACAAGCTTTTACTGATTGAACAGGAATGCTATGACTTATTATACTAATGATAAGAGTTAATGAACATTTGTTTGTTAACTTATTGTAAACGAATACATGGAGGTTGATACAATTATGAGACTTCAAGATAAAGTAGCTGTAGTAACAGGTGCGGGTTCTGGCATGGGCAAAGCAATTGCAACACTTTACGCGCAAGAAGGTGCTAAGGTGGTTGTATCGGATATCAATGAAGCTTCAGCGAAGGCAGTTGCTGAGGATATCAAGGCAAATGGTGGAGAAGCGACGTTTGTGGTTGCGAATGTGGCGAAGGAAGAGGATATTCAGAACCTGATCGATACGACGGTTAACACCTATGGAACCGTGGACATTCTGGTCAATAATGCAGGCATTATGGACGGCATGGAGCCAGTTGCCGATGTTCTGGATGACAAGTGGGAAAGAGTATTTGCAATCAACACGACCAGTGTCATGCGTGCAACACGCAAAGTGTTGCCAATCTTCCTGGAGAAACAAAAAGGAGTCATTGTGAATATCGCCTCAGCAGGTGGGTTAAACGGTGGACGAGCAGGTGCAGCCTATACGGCCTCCAAACATGCAGTGGTAGGATTAACGAAAAACACTGGCTTCATGTATGCCGAACAAGGCATTCGTTGTAATGCCATTGCTCCAGGCGGGGTGGCAACCAACATCAGTTCGTCCATGGACGGGATAAGCCCATTTGGTGCAGGGCGACAACAGCTGGGCATGGCGATCAATCCACGTGTAGGGACGAGTGAAGAAATTGCACAGGTGGCGCTGTTCCTTGGCTCGGATGAATCCAGCTTCGTGAACGGAACAGTTGTAACGGCAGATGCAGGATGGAGCTCTTACTAATCCATCGTTCATAACTGAAATATGGAAGAAGCTCATACTAGTGTATGGGCTTCTTTTGGCATGTCCACAACAGGCGAGAATGTGGGACATTTGGTTGATAGGACAAACGTTTGCACAAACATGTCTACGCATTCCCGGGTAACGTAAATAGGGACGAATCCCGAACAATCAAGCGGTGCGGAATAATAACAGGATTCTGAGGCAGGTGTTCACCGTTTAGAATTTTTAACAATACCTGAACCGCAGTATAGCCCAGCTGATAAGTTCCGATATCAATCGAACTAAGCGGCGGCGAAGCAAGTTCCGACAAGGCAATGTTGTTAAAGCTCACAACACTTATATCTTCAGGAACGTTGTATCCCAGCTCGGCCAGAGCGCGAAGCACGCCAAATGCAACATTGTCGTCGATGACAACGAGAGCGGTAGGCCTGTCAGGTAGCGACATAAACAGGGACATCGACCGGAAGCCGCTTTCCTGCAGGAATTCTCCCTCCACGATCCAGTCATTGTTAGCATCAAGACCCGCTTCTTCAAGCGCATTTTTGTATCCAAGCAGGCGATCATGAGACAACGTCAAATCTGGTGGGCCGCTAACAAATCCAACTCGTTTATGCCCTTGGGCAATCAGGTGTGTGGTTGCATCGAAAGCTGTCTGTACATTGTTATTGTCCACCATGGGAGCATCAGGATGCGTTTCGCTGCGGCCAATCAGTACAAAAGGAAACTTTTCCGCCTCCAAAAACGAAATAATCGGATCTTCCCGTTTGGAGCCAAGCAGCAAAATGCCATCCACGCGCCGCCCATGTACCAGACGAGATATGGCATTCAATTCATCGTTGGAAGACGTTTCGGTGGAGAGAAGAAGTTCATAATTCATACGGGTGGCATGGGTAATGATTCCCCGAAGCAATTCTCCGAAAAAGTAGTTCTGAAACAGCTCTTCAGCAGGTCGGGGCAGCATGATACCCAGGGTTTGAGTCGTTTTGGAAACAAGGCTTTTAGCCATCATATTTGGATGATAATTCATTTCTTTCATGATTTGTTTCACTTTGAGTGATGTTTCCGTACTGATTCTGGGATGATTGGAAATAACCCGTGAGACCGTAGAAGGGGATACACCCGCCAATTTGGCAATATCTTTGATTGTAATCATGTGAAAAATCCCTTCTGTACAAGCATTTCAACATGTCTCCTATGTTAATTCAAAGACTTCGATAAATCAATTGCTAACTACTTCATGGTGAAGAGGGGAAACGAAAAATAAAGGAAGATGGTGGGAGATCAAGCAAATAGGAAATTACAGAAAGAAACACCACAAAAGTGACGGAAAATGAACGAAAATGACTTGTGCAAACGTTTGTACAAACAAAGTTTGCTGTTGTATGATGTTATTGTTATTATAGCGCTTACATGAATTAAATCAACATACTTCCTAGAATATTCATCCCGATTACATAAGGATTGGACCAGTCTGAGGTTAATATGAGCAAACGTTTGTATTACTTTCAAACGGAACCACGGCGAACTTCGGAGTACAGGAACATTACACAGAAAAACGGGTGAAAAGCGCGAGTACAGCATCGATCAAGACTACGAAAAGGGGGAAATTCAATGAGAAAATGGCAGCAAGCAGCACTTGCAGGTTTCATGGCACTTGCACTTACCGCATGTTCAAGCGGAGGTGGAGGCGCTGCGCCGACCACAACAGACAGCGGTGAGACTGGGGAAACCATAGTGACCGCGGAAAATATTCAGCCAGAAGAGGGCGCGAGCCTTGTTATATGGGAGGATAAAAATCAGCGCAGCTTTATCGAGGAGCGTGCGAAGAAATTTGAAGAGGAGTACGGCGTTACTGTAAAGATCGAGGAATTACCGCCGACCGATCAAGTGACCAAGCTCACTACGGACGGACCCGCAGGATTGGCTGCGGATGTAGTCGTTTTCCCGCATGACAAGATTGGTAGCGCTTCAGAAGCCGGACTGATCTTGCCGAACGATATTTTTGAGCAGCAGACCACACAATCTACCAGTGACAATGCGGTTAAAGCCGTAACTTTCAAAGACATCTTATACGGATATCCCTACAGCGTAGAAACCTATGCGTTGTTTTATAACAAAAAGCTTTATCCCGAAGCACCGAAATCATTTGATGACATTATCAGCTTTGCCAAAACCTTTAATGACACCAAAAACAACAAATACACCTTGATGTGGGAGCTTCAGCAGTTTTATTATAACTTTGCTTATCTGGCTTCTCAGGGCGGATATATCTTTGGCGATGAAGGCATGAACAGCGAGGATATTGGTCTTAACAATGAGGGAGCCATCAAGGGCGGTCAGTTCTTGCAAACGCTGAAATCGGAAGTACTTCCTGTGAAGATGGGTGATGTGAACTATGACATCAAGAAAGGCCTCTTTTCAAGCGGGAAACTGGCTATGGATATTAACGGACCTTGGTCCATCGCCGATTATCGCAATGCTGGCATTGACTTCGGTGTGGCTCCACTCCCGGCAATTGAAGGCAAACCGATGACCTCCTTCTCTGGAGTCAAGGCATATTACGTCAATGCATTTACAACCTATCCGAATGCTGCCAAGCTGTTTGCGGCCTATCTCTCCAGTGCCGAATCCCAGATGGTCAACTTTGAGATGAACGGAACTCTCCCGGCAAATAAAGACGTGGCGGCAGATCCGAAGATTCAAGGAGATGAAATCACGAAGGCATTCCTTGAGCAATTCAACAACTCCACCCCAATGCCTTCGCTTCCTGCCATGGATAGCGTGTGGGGTCCCATCAGCGCGGCGATTACCGACATATGGGATGGAGGCAAGGATGTAAAAACCTCTCTGGATAACGCAGTCAAACAAGTCAAGGAGAGCCTTGCAACCACCCAATAAAATAAAAAATGAGCAGGTGCAGAGGAAGCTAACATGTCCTCTGCACTCTGCTATAACTGATCGGTAACTTCGCTTGCCGGGAAGGAGTAGGAATGAATGAAACAACAGCATGTTCCAGTCACTGTTAAGCCGAATCGAGAAAGACAGCATCGTATGACAGCGGCTGTGTTGTCCGTTGTCCTGCAAGGACTTGGACAGTTGTATAACCGTCAATGGATCAAGGGAATTTGTTTTCTGATCCTAGAGGGAGTGGGACTCGCATATCTGATACCCCGTTTGAATCATGCTGTATGGGGGGTATGGACGCTGGGCGAGCAGACGCAGCGTTTCGTCAAGGTCAATGGATCAACGGTGCTGCAGCAGGGCGACCACTCCATCTTTTTGCTGCTCAACGGAATCATAGTACTTTTGGTATTTTTCGTTTTTCTTCTTCTGTATATATTCAATATCCGGGATGCGTACATCACGGGAAAATTAAGAGAGGAAGGCAAGCAGGCCACCAGAGCTTCTGCTTCCCTGAGATATCTGCTCGATAAACAATTCCCGTATCTTTTCTTATCCATCCCTGCGCTCGGCATCCTGTTTTTCACCATTATGCCGATTTTGTTTACGATTACCCTGGCCTTCACCAATTACTCGGCACCGGATCATATTCCGCCTGCCAAGCTGGTGGACTGGGTCGGCTTCAAGACATTCACAGATCTGGTCCAGCTTAAATCGTGGAGCCATACCTTCTTTGGCGTATTAACGTGGACCGTAATCTGGGCCATCCTGGCAACGGTCACTACGTATTTCGGCGGGGTGCTGGTTGCACTTCTCATCGAGCAGAAAGGTATTCGTTTCAAAAAGCTATGGCGGACGATATTCATTCTTCCTTATGCCATTCCACAGATTATCTCACTGCTTCTGATGCGCAACCTGTTCAACGGACAGTTTGGTCCGATTAATACGTATATGAAGGCTTTTGGCCTTGAGGGGTTGCCATGGTTAACCGATCCATTCTGGGCAAAAGTTACAGTCGTCATTGTAAACATGTGGATTGGAATTCCAGTCAGCATGGTTCTCATACTGGGCGTGCTGACGGCGATTCCACGGGATTTGTATGAAGCGGCTGAGGTAGACGGTGCGTCCGGCTTTCAGAAGTTCCGCATCATTACGCTTCCTTTTATCATGTTCGCTACGACACCGGTGCTCATTATGCAATTTGCCGGGAATTTCAACAACTTCAACGTCATCTTCCTGCTGACGAACGGTAATCCGCTGCGTGGTGATTATCAATATGCGGGATCAACCGATCTTCTCGTGACCTGGTTGTATAAATTAACGTTGGATAACAACAAGTTCAATATGGCTTCGGCGGTAGGCATCATTATTTTCCTGATTATTGCGTCGTTCTCCATCTGGAATTTCCGTCGTTCCAAATCGTTCAAGGAGGAGGACATGATTCAATGAAAAAGCGCAATAATCCCATGCGTCTGGCGATCAGTTATGTGCTGCTGGTCATCATTGCCATCGTATCGGTGTATCCCGTCTTGTGGATATTTCTCTCGTCCCTGCGTCCAGGGGCGGCGCTGTACAGCGAACGACTGTGGCCTGAAGCGTTCACGCTGGCCCATTACGGGGAATTGTTTACCAACCCGTCGTTCATGTATGGCACATGGTATCTGAACACGTTGAAGATCGCCTTTTTTACGATGATTTTCTCAACGCTTATGGTTACTTTGGGCATGTATGCCTTGTCCCGTTTCCGTTTTCGCGGTCGTAAGACCATTCTATCCACGATGCTGATTCTGGGAATGTTCCCTAGCTTCATGAGCATGATTGCCATTTATATTATTTTGCTTCAGATCAAATTGCTGGACACCCATACCGCGTTGATTCTAGTTTATTCGTCCGGAGCCGTGTTGGGTGGATTTATTGTCAAAGGGTTCTTTGATACCATCCCGCGCAGTTTGGATGAAGCAGCACGAATTGATGGTGCCAGTCATCTGCGTGTGTTCACCAGTATCATCCTGCCGTTGTCCCGGCCGATGCTGACCTATGTAGCCTTAACCAGCTTCACTGGTGCGTGGATGGACTTTATTTTTGCCCGACTGGTACTTCGGACAAAAGAGAACTGGACACTTGCAGTTGGCATGTGGGATCTGGTTAGCCGCTATCAGGACAGCAACTTTACGATGTTTGCTGCGGGGGCTGTGCTGATCGCCATTCCGATTACGTTGTTGTTTGTATTCCTGCAACGCTTCCTGGTGCAGGGGCTGACCTCTGGGGCCTCCAAAGGATAAAAGGTTAAGAGGATAACACCAAATCGCATAGACAGCCTGCAGAACATACCCAGGCCACCAATCAGGCGCTTCTGAGAGGTTCCATTCATCGTTGGAACTGCTCCGGAAGCGCCTGCCTGCTGTTTGAGATCCGAATGACAAGAGGAGGAAAAGATCGATGGGAACGCTACAGTCCCCAGAACCGGAATTGGGACCGAACGGGGCTTTTGCTGCTGCGGAAAGTCAGAAAATGGCCAACAGGGCGCTTTGGCGCAATGTTGCTTACCGCAGAATTTTGTGTGGCTATGGCATCTCCGTATTTGGTGATTGTTTCAACGGCATTGCCATCAGTCTGTGGGTATTACAGACCACGGGAAGTGCGAAGAGTATGGCAGCTGTACAAGTATGTAATATGGTCGTCAGTTTTCTGTTCGGATCATTCGCGGGTACGTTTGCCGACAGGCTGGATCGCAGAACATTGATGTTGTCGTCGGATTTGTTTCGCGGGGCCATGGCGTTTATCATCGCGGTGAGTCTGTTTGTGCTGCATGCTCCTTTTCCAATCGTACTGCTCATGCTTTCCCTTTCGATGTTCTCCAGCCTGTTTCAGGCGCCTGCATTTCATGCTTCGGTAACCAGTCTGGTAGGGAGGGAACATCTGCAGCAAGCTACAGGAACCATCCATCTGGTCGATAATATCGCCCGTATAAGTGGACTTGCAGCAGCGGGGATTGCGGTTTCTGCATTTGGAGGGTTTACAGCTATTGTGATTACGGGTGTGACCTTTCTGCTATCTGCGATATGTGTAATGTTGGCCGGGCGTTTTCCGGATGTACAACGCTCTTCGATGCATAGAGGATCGTTTGTAAAGGAGTGGGGTGGTTCATTTTCTTACATCTTTGCACACCCCCTGATTCGCTCCATCGTTATTCTTAATCCGCTGCTGATTCTTTTCTTCATGTCAGCCATCATGCTTGTTCAAGTTATGGCCGTCAAAGTATGGCAGGCGAATCCTGTCCAGTTCGGACTGATCGAGACATGTATTCCACTGGGGTATATGCTGGGTTCCGGGATTCTGATTGCCTCAGGCAATCGGCTGAAACGAAGGGGACGATGGGTGTTCATCGGTCTGCTGGTTCTCGGCCCACTTTATATGCTATTAGCCAATGTATCTTCTCCTTTGGTGGCCTTGCCGCTGATCATTGCTGGGGGAGCCATGTTTGCGTGCTGTACGATGTTAACCCAGATCATGATGCGTGCCGAGGTTCCCGATGAGCTGCAGGGGAGAATCTACGGGGTGCTCGGAACCATAACAAGTACAGCCCCGATCTTGGGATTAACGGTGGTTTCCGTTATGGCTGATCACTGGGGTGCCCAAACCGTGCTGGAGATTCTGGGAGCATTGCTGCTGGTGGTAGGGATTATTGCTGCAGCAGGATTAAAATCCATTCGGACCTATCGATAGTTAATGCATGCCATAGATAAGAAAAGCCTAATCAAAGAACCCGGAAGCAGACGCTCATCACGTCTGACTCCGGGTTGAATGATAGGACGGTGAAGGAATTAAGGCTGCCAGTCCACTGTAACGGTTGCGGTTCCACTGGTTGGTGTGGTGAAGGTATGGTTGTTGCCATTTTCCCACGTAATCGTAGAACCGTTCTTTTTGAAAAACTTGAATTCGAGATTCTTTCCGGCAGGCACACTCACGTCATAATACCAGGTTGGATAGGAATAGATCACCTGATTGAACGCCGGACCAATGGCGAGAGGGCCTGTGGACCAGTTACCCAGTTCCGAGACATTGCCCGTCAGATAGAGATTCTGGCCGAGTGTCGTGGATGCATTGTTGATGACAAACCGAACGGAAACCTGGTTGCCACTAAGAATCGTGAAATTGTTATAAGTATTGCTGTTGACTCCGTTCGCTGCGACTTTAACTGCATAGTTGCCGGCGGCAACAGCAGGGATAGTCACTTTGATCTGAGTATCTTCCCATGATGTAATGGCTGAACCGGTAACAGCGGTTGTACCGAAATAGACAGTGCCTTTGGTAGTACCAAATCCACGACCATCAATGGTAACGGTATTACCCGCTTTACCCATTACAGGGCCCACATGTCCGATGGTTGGTGTAGTGGTATTGGCTGTATACTGCCAGACTGCTGTAGCTCCTGCTGCCAAAGTGAAGTTAGCGACGTTACCTCCTGTAGAGGTAATGTTATTACCACTTAATGCACCTGCAAGAACATCGTTGTATGTACCCGAAGGGAGTGAAGTGGTCAGACCACTGATGGATGTGGGAGTCGAAAGATTACGGTTAACCGCTACGACGGCCACGTTGTTGCCGAATTTCCGTTCATACACATACACATCGTTGTTAATCCAGCGCTGCTGGGTTGTTCCATAGGCGATGGCTGGATTGGTTTTGCGCAATGGAGCGAGCTTGCTGATGACGTTAAAAGCAGTTGTTGTTTTGGAGAACGAAGGCATTTTGGCACGGTTATCCGGGTCACCGTTACCTGTCATATACTGCTCAGTGCCATAATAGATGGCTGGTACGCCCCGTGAAGTAAGTGTAAATGCAAGAGCTTGTTCCAAGCGACGGTTGTTAACGGCACTTGTTTTGAAGCGATCCATGTCATGGTTATCAATAAAAGTCACTTGATCATTCACCTGGGCATAATCAGCGGCAGTGCTGGTGATCATGGAATCCAGGGCAACCATAGTGGATGTGTTATCACGGAACACGTTACGTACTTCATTGTTGAAACGGAAGTCGAGCAGACTCATGCCGGATTGGTTGGCGAAGTTGGTGTTGTCCGCATCCGATGCGGATGAACCCAGGAACCATTCACCAAACGTGAATACCGGTTTGTAGCTATAGATGGAGGACATCCAGTTCTTTTGCCATCCCATCGGCATATGCTTCACCGCATCCACCCGGATTCCGTCAATGCCCATATCCAGCCAGAGCTTGATCGCATCCTTGAAGTAGGTGTCAATGGTGCTGTTATTGTGGTTCAGGTCAGCGAGATCATAGAGATTTTTGTAGATACCGTTCTCCAGTGTGGAGAAGTCAGAGCCGCCATTGTGGTGGAAAAATTTGTTCGTATCATTGGTGTAGCCACCAAGCAGCGTACCGTTATTGTACAACTTTCCATTCTCTGCGAACGAGGTGTCGGTTTCCATGGCAGGAGAGGTATGGTTAGGAGCAAAATCAATGATGACTTTAATACCTTTGGCATGTGCCGTATTGATCAGATTCTGGAAATCAGTCATCGTACCGAAAGCAGGATTGGTCTTCTTGAAGTCACGTGCCCAATAGCCGTGATAAGCCGTATTGTTAACACCGGAATAGTTAATCAGCGAGTAAATGTTCTCCACAGGCTGGGAAATCCAGAGTGCCGTAATGCCGAGATCGGAAAAATAGTTGTCGTTGATCTTGTTGATCAGTCCTTGCCAGTCGCCCCCGCAATAGAGCTTCAGGTTGGAACAGGAGGCGTCATAGGCCGCCCCAGTAGGGTTGTTGGAGGGATTGCCGTCCAGAAAACGGTCGGTAAATACTTGATAAATGACATCGGTGCTGAAGTTCTGCTTGTTGGTAACAGCCGTATCAGCATCTGCGAATACGGATGCCGCCGGGAATATGGGCAGTGCACTTCCGGCCAGCAAGCTGAAGCTCAACGTGGTACTGAGGATGATTCGCTTGGTCCATTTGAACATTGGTAATCCACCCTTCGTTTAGTATATAAATTGAACTAAAGAATATTTACACTTACCACTCCGATGACAGAACAACCTTCCGATCGCTGTTATCCCCAGATTTTTTTGATGCCCTTTTCAAAGGGGGAAATCCGGGGATAAAGGCGAAGCGTATGCTTCCGATGGAGCTTTCCTTCAGAAAGCTTTTAGTTTCACTTCTTCAGGTTATTTCTGTCCTCTCCGTTCTCGTGCAAATGTGTAGTTCAATTTATATAGATTTGTGATCTCTTTTTTGATTAGAAAAGCGCTTTCAACATTGGACGTTGGTAGGTTATTCTTAACGATATCCCCCCTTTATGAACGCCAACAACCCCGGCACCTCCTGCTGGAGTTACCGGGGTTGTCCTAAACCGATTGGGTTTAAAAGCATGGCCCTCTAGTTATATTCACAACGTTATGATAATTAAATAATGGTTTGGTTGTCAATAACTTTTTCTTGAGCATTTTTTTTCTATTTCCATATTTACAAATCAGGCTCAACAGATTTAAACTATTCGCAGACCCACCAATATAAGGGCTATGCATTTTAGAACATTTCGGTGTTTTAAAACAACCCCGTCTCTTCAGAGACGGGGTTGTTTGTCGATGTAGCCGAGGGAAGAACGAATCAGAACTAACAGAAAACCCCGGTAGTGTAAAAGCGAAATCTATAGGAGAGGCGGTTGATGGATCAGTGAACACTCATTCTGTTATCGAATGTGTGGAAGGTTTCAAGGCGTCCAGGCTGGACAACACAAGAAAGATTTTTATCTATTTGCCACCAGGCTATAAGGAGCATGTGGATCAACGCTATCCAGTGTTATACATGCATGCGGGTCAGAGGGCCTTCGGCTCTTCGACTGCGGGAAATGAAACGTGGCACGTAGATCAGGCGGCAGACCAACTGATTGATCAAGGCTTGATGGATGGACTTATCATTGTCGGAATTGCCCATGTTCGTCCAGTTACACACAATGAATTCTATCATTTCATTGCGCCTGCAAGAGAAGCGGTGAGTGTGGGCTGCTCAGGCCTGGATTATGAACACTTTATCATTCATGAACTGAAACCATTCATTGACGAGCATTACCGCACACTTCCAGACAAGGACAATACGGGACTGCTTGGTTCTTCCGCAGCGGCACTCAGCACCTTTCATATAGGAACACGTCATCCTGAAATTTTTGGCAAACTGATCATGCTCTCTCCCTTTTTCGTGGATGTGCAGTTGGATGAAACGTCGGAGAGCAGGTTACAGGAGGAGGATATGTACCTCTTGCCTGAGGGCAGAGCTCCCATTCAAATGTGGATGGATATTGGTGATGCAGAAGGGTTATTTCTTCCTTCCCAGGTAAGGAATGTAGTTCATCAGATGCTCGAACTGGGATATAAGCCTGGCGAGGACATCGCATTTCTGGAACAGCCGGATGCAGGTCATCAGGAAGCGGATTGGGGAGAGCGGGTTCAACTTCCGCTACTGTATATGTTCGGCCGAATCGGCAATCCAATCTCTCTGGAACTAATGGGAAGGGACGTTATCGGATTGAAGGGCGGTATGAGCGGGCACATCAATGCGCTGCTTCATTACGACAGCGGGTTCAGCATGAGTTTGCTTGAAGGGGAATATCATTCCGATCATCCCGATGTTCTTGAGGTTCGACCCAATGGGGAACTGGTTCCTGTCAAGATGGGTCATGCAGTTGTTACCCTGACGGTGGGAGAGTTGACGGCATCACGGATGTACACGGTTGTGGAAGAATTATCGGGTCATGTGACAGTCTGCATGAGTGCCGAGGTACCGTTTCAAGACATGTATGATGACTCGATCTACGGAGGCATGGGCATGAAGCTTCTGCACACCGGAGGTGGCGATTATGAGGGCTGCTTCGAGGTTCCACGTGACAGCGGATTTCGGTTCAGGTTCACGCGAGGCTTCCGGCAGTTTGAAACCGATGCAGATGGAAAGGCACTTCCCAATCGGGTGTTTCGTGCCCATGATAACCTGTCTCTTCATTACAAAATCCAGTCTTGGGGCAGCACGGCTGCCAAAGCCGGGAACAGGAGGTAGCCATGATTAGTCAACCATTTCAACCAACGATGGATATTCCGTATTATTATCCCTGTAATTTTCCTTTGATTCACGAAATCCTTCAGCGTCAGGGCTCGATAAGCAGTCTCGGCTTGTTAGCTTCCAGCCGCTTGTATAGTCTGACTTCCTGTTCGGATCGTGGCCTGATCAAGCCTTACTTTCATAAGCTGGATTATGAGGAGCCGATGTGGGAAGTGTTTGGAGAACGGGAGTTTGACAGCTTTGAAGAAGGAAAGGCATATATTCGGGAACGCCTGGAAAACGAGGGCATTTTGGTTGTTACAGGCACAAGTTACTGCTTGCCTTATGGAGAAGATTATCGAAATCCCGAGTATATTCATAAACTTGTTAAACAAGACTCACGTCTGCATCTGGTCGATCATTGGCTGGCCGTGTACGGAATGGATGAGGAGCAGTTCTACGTCTATGATCCCGTTCCCTCCAAATACATGGGAGCTGTATCGTCTACTGATTTCCAGGAGTTCTGGAAAGGAAACAAAAATATCTCCGAGCTCGAAATAGCCCGTCGCAAAGAAACATTACGGACCTATGGCACAATGGAGATTCGTGCTGTGGAGACACTCGACGCTGCAGGCTACCGCAATATGCTGCGCTCTGCGCTGGCGACGCAAGCACATGAATTCATCACGGGCAGAACGATCTGGCAGGGCAATCGAAGCTATTATTTTGGACAGGCTGTCACATCACAATTGTTACAAAGATTGCACCCGGATGCCGAGGTGGATCGGGAACAGGAGAAAGCCATCTCCGCGTTCCTGTTCGACATGCGCTGGAGCCGCTACTTTTTCCGCGATTTGCTGGAGGAAGCAGCCCAATGGCTCGATTCTCCTCATGATCAATATGTTGCAGAATTCGGTGCAATGATAGCCCGGTGGGAACAGGCGCATAAGCTGCTGCAGATCGCCAGAATGAAACGAAGCCCTGAATGGCGTGAGCAGTTAACGGATATTATCGAACAATTGGCGGCGGACGAATTACGCTGGTACGAAGCGCTAATGACGACACATCAGCATGCCGATCGCTTCAGACAGATCCCATCGACTGCGGAAAATCCCGCGCCTACGCCTTCACATCGGGAAGTCATTGAGCGGATTGTGTTGGACAGCTGCGATGAGCTTAATCGGTACCATAACGCGCCCATTCCTCTAGAGCATGGCTTGCAGGCGCCCCTATATGGAAGTCGGGGAAGACTGGACTCCCTTGAACTTGTAACTTTACTTGCCGTTGTCGAGCAAAGTGTTGAAGATACGTTCGGTGTAGGGATAACCCTCGCGGAAATGGCGGCAGCTTCCATGCCAGAAAGTCCTTATCGAACGGTGGAATCACTGGTTGAATATCTGGAGGCCCAATTGAAACATTGCCCAAAGGATGATAAGGGATGAATATCACTTTTCTTCTGGAACGGTTCGGCGCGTATAACCATCGCCCTGCGTTGATATGGAAGGACGAGCAGTATAGTTATAACTGGTTATTGGATCAGGTTCACACCTTTAGCCAGTGGATTTCCAGTGAAGGGCTCGAAGGGGCGATCGTTGTGCTTGAAGAGGATTATTCTCCTTATGCCGCAGCGGCATTGATCGCTCTTCTGGAGCGGAATTGTATTGTGGTTCCGATGGATCAACACTTGGTTGAGGCTAAACGGAATGAGTATACAGCGCTCGCTCAGGCAGAATGGCGCATGAGTGTTGGGGAAGGGGAAGCTATAGCCAGACGTTGCTCCGTGCAAGGCTCTCGGTCCCCGATTTTGGAAACGCTGAGTCAGGAAAAGAACGCAGGTCTGGTGATTTTCTCATCCGGATCGACAGGACAAAGCAAAGCTGCTGTTCACAGCGCGGATCGTCTGTTGCACGGGTTCAGGCGGCAAGTCCGGCCGCTCTGTACCATTCCGTTCATGATGTTTGATCACATTGGTGGCTTAAACACAATGCTGCAATCCCTGTCCAGCGGCGGCTGTTTATGCGTCATACCGGATCGATCCCCCCTGGAAGTATGCAAAACCATTGAAAAGTACCGTGTTCAGGCCTTGCCAGTCTCACCAACGTTCATGAATTTGTTGCTCCTTAGCGGAGCCTATCGGGAGTTCGATCTATCCAGTCTCGAAGTGGTCTCCTATGGTTCAGAGGTTATGCCAGAGGCGCTGCTTACCGCATGGAATAGACAGTTTCCGAATGTACGTACGGTGCAGGCTTACGGTATGTCGGAGATTGGCATTCTGCCAACACGCTCCAAAGATTCCGGTTCATTGCTATTTACGGTTCGTGATGGAGAAGTCCGTTATCGTATCGTGGACGGGCTTCTAGAGATCCAAACAAAAACGGCCATGATTGGGTATCTGAACGCCCCTTCTCCGTTCACGGAAGATGGTTGGCTCCAGACCGGGGATGAAGCAGAGATGGAGGATGGTTACATTCGCATTTTGGGTCGCCGCTCCGAGATCATTAATGTAGGCGGACGTAAGGTTTATCCTGCGGAAGTGGAGAGTATTCTGGAACAAATGGGATTCATTGAAACGGCAGTCGTGAGTGGCGAGCCAAGTGGGATCATGGGACAGATGGTAAAGGCCACGGTCAGACTTACATGTGAGCAGCCTCTTACGGAACTGCGCAGACAAATCTGGGATTTTTGCCGAGACAAGCTGCCTCAGTACAAAATTCCACAAAAGATTGTGATTACTCAGGAGACATTAACAAGCCCAAGAATGAAGAAAATAAGAAATTCCGGTCCAAACTGCTCCGTTCGGGATGAGGTTGCGGCAAGCCAGGAGGAAGAGTTGGAAGGGACACAGCACTGATTGAACGAATGAATAAAGTGACTCCATGAATGCCAATACAGCAGGGGACATCATGAGTTGTAATAGGAGAGGGGAACCTTCGGATGCATGACGCACCGATGGTTCCCCTTTTCACTTTGAGAGATAAACATACACAGTATTCTTGCGAAAGATCTAAGATAGCATCGAGAAGGGCTGTTCATTAATGTAATTGTTATGCCTTCACGTGTGATTTGACATCCAACTGCAACAGGGAGAAACCGTACGCTTCCAAGTCCAGCTTCAGCTTGTTTTGCTGAGTTTCCCGAGTTGTGGCTGAGAATACATTACGCCAAGTTCCTTGGTGTAGTGGCAACTCCATACTGCGCGGTTCTTCACTTGCATTCAGGACAAGCACGAATTGTTCCCCGGTATCTTGATCCTTGCGTCCGATGGCAATGCACGGGTCTCCGGCTTCCGCGTAAATCATGGAGATGTCCGCACTGCGCAATGCAGCGTGTTGTTTACGCAAGGCAATGGCTTGGGTGAAGAAATCGAGCAGATCCTTGTTCTGCTTCTGTTCGTCCCACTCCATACATTTGCGACAACCTGGATCATAGCCACCATCCAGCCCTACCTCGTCACCATAATAAATACAAGGAGCACCTGGGTACGTAAGCAGCAGAATGACCGCCAGCTTCATCTTGCGTACATCCCCTTCACATAGGGTGAGCAGTCTTGGCGTATCATGACTGCCGAGCAGGTTGAAGGCCGCTTCGGTTACAGGCTGTGAATAGGCAGCAAGCAGTTTGCCAACCTCGTTGGCGAATCCGAGACCGTCCAGCTTGCCAAGCACAGCGTAATCCATGACTGAATTTGTGAACGGATAGTTCATGACTGCATCAAACTGATCCCCCTGCAGCCACATAATGGAATCATGCCAGATTTCGCCTAGTAGATAGGCATCCGGGTTAAGTGATTTGACCGTTTGCCGGAATTCACGCCAGAATTGATGGTCTACCTCATTGGCAACATCCAGCCTCCAACCGTCGATACCCATATCCTGAATCCAGTAGCGGGCCACCTCCAGCAAATATTCCTTAACCTCGGGATGCTCCGTGTTCAGTTTGGGCATAAGGGGTTCAAAGGCAAAGGTATCATATGTGGGAATACCATCCTCGATACGTGCCGGCCATTCTCTAACATGGAACCAATCCGCATAACGGGAAGCAGCCCCTTTGTCAAGCACATCCGCGAATGGAAGGAACTCTCTGCCGGAGTGGTTAAACACCGCGTCCAGAACTACCCGAATGCCACGGGCATGGCATGCATCCACGAGTTCCTTCAATTTTTCATTGGTGCCAAAGTGCGGATCGACCCTCATATAGTCTGCGGTATTGTACTTATGGTTGGTTGTAGCCTGGAACACTGGGCAGAAATAAATGGCGTTAATGCCAAGTGTACTCAGATGATCGAGGTGGTCCAGAACGCCTTGAAGGTCACCTCCGAAAAAATTGACAGGCGTCGGTTCACCGCCCCAGGGTTCAGCATTCTTGGGACTGATCGACGGATCACCATTGGCAAAACGTTCAGGGAAGATCTGATAGAATACAGCATCCTTAACCCAAGCAGGTGCCTCGAAGAAATCCACCGGATTCATAAATGGAAAATCGAAAAATTCTAACGGATGATCAGGCAGAGCCTGTTCAAATCCCCGTTCCGTCATCCAGACCGATTCTTCTCCCTCGATCAGTTGGAAGCCGTAGCGTAATCTGCGGTAAGGTGGTTGCGCTTCCACTTCCCAATAATCGAACAGGGCATCACGGGCAAAGATTCGCATTGGAAGGTGGAGGACCGTACGATCCCATGCATATTTATCCCCGATGATGGCGATAACCGCGTCCAGGTCACCCCGCTTGGAACGGAGCCTCAGGTGCATAGTGGAACGGTCATATACGTAGGACCAATTCATTTTGGGACGATGATAAATAGCTTCAAGTAACATAGCATTCACTCCTTATCTGGGATGGATGATATGGCTATAAACGCAAAAAAGGCACAACCCCAATGTTCACGAGGTTGTACCTTTCGGCAGCATAGCCTTTTGATTATAGTGCTATTATACGAACTAAATCGGAAAAAGAAAACACTTTTTTTTCCTGAAAAGGTGAGTTAAATTCACCGTTTAAATTTGGTGGACTATTATTTAAAAATCATACCCAAGCTTATTGGCATAAGCAGAAATTTCTTTATGATATTTCTCGATACTTTTCTTGCCAGTATCAATTTTGGCATTGGCTTGTTTCAGGACAGCGCTGTTTACCGTTGTTTTGGAGACAGCCTTTTTAGCGAGTTGGAATCCTTCCAGCTGTGTATAGCTACCTTTGATCAAGTTGGCATGGATTTTTTGCAGTTCCGCATTTTGCGGTTTAATCAGCTTCAGCTTGGAAACATATTTGGTGTAGTTAGGAATCGCTGTGTTGGTCAATTTCAGGAAAACGGACTTGCGATTGGAAGATGTAATGTAAAATCCTCCTCCAAGAGCGTTGAAGGCTTTCTCTTCGTATACCGATGCGCTATCCAACTGATCCAGGTAGTTGAGGAAATCTTCTTCTTCGACTGTAGGGATCGGTTCTTGTTCAGACGTGTCAACTTCTTCATAGTATTCGTCTTCCGAATATGTAGTAGTTGAGTCATCCGCAGCAGCGGCATACGACCCTGCAGGTGCGAATACCCCGCCGAGCAAAACAAAACTCATAATGATTGATAGTACCCATGATTTCTTCACGTTCTAATTTCCCCTATCTATATATGTGATATTATTCCAATGGATAATCTAACATAGCACGACAAGAAATTACAGGAATCGATTGACAGAGATGGAATCTGTGAATAGCGATAAAAGGATATAAGAGAGACCATTATGACTGGCGAGCACAAGAGTCCAGGTTGAATCAATTTTCCCAGTTTCATTGCCAGTTGGATGGGATGGATGTGCACTTCGTACATGAGCGTGGTAAAGGGCCTAACCCTCTGCCGATTATTCTTACCCATGGATGGCCCGATAGCTACCTTTGTTATCAAAAGATTATCCCTTTCCTGACCGATCCTGCGAGTCATGGAGGTAATCCGGAGGATTCTTTAGTGGAGGGCATTTTACGGCTTTGGAAGAACCGGAGTTGCTGGCTGATGATATTCGGGCATTCTACAGACCGATTCGAGCTGTGAATAATTAATGTAGTTATATATATGGTAAACTTTCGTAAGGTCCCGACTTGGATATCAAAAGCGGGCCCTTTTTTTTCAATCTGCTCAAAAAGTGACGTATAGAGGCGGTCAGATGGTATAATCAGGTGAAGTGTTATTGTCTCACCAAGTTTTTCGAAAAGGTTTTCGGTAAATGTTCTATTTTTGTTTGTAATCGCAATCATAATACACACAGAAAGTGAGAGCTGAGATGAATCAGAAAAAGCTTTTTACGGATGGATGGCAATTTGCGAAAAGTAAGCTGGAGGTTACGGAGTCTGCGGGGTTAACGTTTGAACCGGTTGAGCTTCCTCATGATTGGCTGATCTATAATACGCTTGAACTGTATGAGGACAGCATCGGATGGTATCGCAAGACATTCCCATATACGAAGGATGACCAGCAGCTTCTGCTTTGCTTTGACGGGGTGTACATGGATTCTTCCGTATATGTAAACGGTCAGCTTGTAGGGGAATGGAAATATGGCTATTCGGCTTTTGAGCATGAGATCACGAGTGCTTTGGTGGAAGGTGACAACGAAATTGTAGTCAAAGTTGTGCATCAGAGTCCCAACAGCAGATGGTATTCGGGGGCCGGAATTTATCGGAATGTGTGGCTCAAAACGAGAGATCGGAATCATATCGTCACAGACGGTACCTATGTATCGATTCAGCAGCAGCCGGAAGGCTGGCAGGTTGAGGTGGATACGGAGCTGAGTCTCAATCAGAACGCACAACTTGTGCACACAATTTGGTATCAGGGTAATCAGATCGTATCCAGCAAAGAGGACATTATAGCTACAGCGGATAAAGACACCGGACATGGAGAGATACAATCGAACAGCCAACAGCTGACGGTCGATCTTCCGAAGTTATGGAGCCCGGATGAACCGAATCTGTATGATCTGGTAACGGAACTACAAGTAGCTACAGGTGAGCAGGGCTATGAGACGATCGAGACCGCCACACAGCGGATTGGTTTCAGGAATATCAAGCTGGATGCGAGCGAAGGATTTCACCTGAATGGGGTCAAAATGAAGCTGAACGGCGTGTGTGAACACCATGATCTTGGGGCGCTGGGGGCTGCTTTTAACCTGACGGCGCTGCGCAGAAGATTTGTGCTGTTGAAGGAGATGGGCGTTAACGCCATTCGGACTGCTCATAACATGCCTGCCAAAGAGTTCATGGAACTTGCGGATGAGATGGGTATGCTGATCGTTTCGGAAGCGTTCGATATGTGGGAGAGAGCCAAGACCCCTTACGACTATGCGAGATTTTTCCCGGAATGGGCACATACTGATGTGAAGAGCTGGGTGAAGCGTGATCGTAACCATGCAAGTCTGATCATGTGGAGTATCGGTAACGAGATTTACGACACTCATGCGGATGAGCGGGGGCAGGAAGTAACCCGCATGCTGATGGATTATGTATTGGAATTTGATCCAAAAGGGAATGCAGGCGTGACGATTGGTTCGAACTACATGCCATGGGAAAACGCGCAAAAATGCGCCGATATCGTGAAGCTCGCAGGTTATAACTACGCGGAAAAATACTACGACAAACATCACGAAGAACATCCGGACTGGATTATCTATGGTAGTGAAACGTCGTCTGTGGTGCAGAGCCGTGGGATCTATCACTTCCCGTTCGAGCAATCCATATTGGCAGATGATGATGAGCAGTGCTCGGCTTTGGGTAACAGTACAACAAGCTGGGGCGCGAAGTCCGCAGAATACTGCATTTTGGCAGAACGAGATACGCCGTATTCCTTGGGGCAGTTCCTGTGGACCGGATTCGATTATATTGGAGAACCAACACCGTATCATACAAAGAATTCATATTTTGGACAGCTGGATACAGCAACGTTCCCGAAAGATTCCTACTATATCTACCAAGCAGCCTGGACGGATTACAAGAAAAGTCCGATGGTTCATCTGTTCCCTTACTGGGATTTCAGCCCGGGTCAGCTGATCGATGTACGCGTGTGCAGTAATGCGCCGAAGATTGAATTGCAGCTGAATGGCAAGACAATCGGCACGTATGATATCGACCATGCAAAGGGAACCCAGCTGGCAGGCTGGTGGAAAGTGCCATATGAAGAAGGCGAGCTCAAAGCGATCGCTTATGATGAATACGGCAACGTTATTGCAACGGATGTGCAAAAATCCTTTACAGATGCGAAGAAGATTCGTCTGCAAACCGATCGGGAGCAGCTGCAAGCGGACGGTACAGATCTTATTTTCGTGGAAATTCAAGTGGAAGATGAAGCGGGCAATCCCGTGCAAAATGCAAACAACCGTGTGCAGGTCCAAGTGACAGGTGCAGGTCGTCTGTTGGGTCTCGATAACGGGGACAGCACGGACTATGATCCATACAAAGGACTGAGCAGAAGGCTGTTCAGCGGCAAGCTGATGGCAATTATCGGGGCAACGAACGAATCAGGAACGGTACGGATCGAGGTGACCTCGGAAGGATTGGAAAGTGCAGCTGCCGAGTTCGAATCACGAGCTATTGCAGGCGCAGTAGATCGTACCTTAGGTGATTCCGAGGCCGCTGCAAGTCAGGAGCAAAACGTACTTATGAGTAATACGGAACGTCCGGTTCTGACGGGACGTCCGCAGGAGATTCCTTTGCGGAAAATCGAGATTATCAGCGAAGGTGGGCAGTTATTCGATCCATCGAAACAGCAGATGACGGTGAGCGCCAAGCTGTATCCGGAGAACACATCCTATCGGGATATTGAGTGGGCAGTTGTGAACGACGCAGGTATCGAATCCAACATTGCCAAGGTCGAAGCCAACGGTCTGGAAGTCAACGTATCCGCTCTGGGCGATGGGGAATTCCGTCTTCGTGCGACGAGCAGTAATGGTACCGATAAAACGAAACTGATTTCTCAACTGGAGTTCAAAGCAACTGGTCTGGGTACGGCTTACAAAGATCCATACGGCTTTATTACTGGCGGGCTGTACGATTACACCAAAGGGGATGTCGGTAACGGCAATGAGCGAGGGGTAGCGACAAGCCGGGACGGGGAGACACATGTGGGTTTCCGCAATATCGACTTCGGGCCGTACGGCTCCGATACCATTATGATTCCAATCTTTGCGTTGTCCAGTGAGGAGTACTTCATTCAGATCTGGGAAGGTATGCCGGATGAAGAGGGAAGTACACTGCTGGCAGATGTGGTGTATGACAAAGAATCCAGATGGAATGTGTATCAGGAAGAGACGTATCAACTGTCCAAGCGGCTAAGCGGAATTACGTCGATCTGTTTTGTACTGAAGCAGAAGATTCATATCAAAGGCTTCTCATTCGAGCGCCAAAGCCGGGCATTTGAACAGAATACGGCTGCATCATGCGATCATCTCTACGGGGATACGTTCAAGATCGAGGGTGATCATGTCGAGGGGATCGGAAACAATGTGTCGTTGGAGTTTGAAAATATGGACTTCACAGCAGAAGGCACGTCCAAGCTTGTGATCTATGGACGTTCAACAATCGATAAAAACACAATCCATATCCGCTTTGCAGGTGAGGACGGACAGAGCAATCAGCTGGTCGAATTCACACAGTCCGATGGATATGAGGAGCGGGTGTTTGAGCTTGAGCAGGTTAAAGGTGTGCAGAAGGTGACCTTTATTTTCCTGCCGGGTAGTCAGTTTGACTTTGGCTGGTTCCGGTTCGAGAAGTAGGAGTCCATATATAGTAGTTCAGGGATAGAGATGATTTATATCAATCCTCTTCAAGTAAACGGTATTTGTTAAGAACAAGACGTTTACCTGAAGGGGATTTTTTCTAAGCTATGCGATTCGTTTAGCTTCCTGAATCTTTCTTATCAGCATCGTCAATGGTCAGCATCGCTTTCTCTGAATCCCAGGACACGTTCAATCCCAAACCACGCAATACCTCAAAAGGCACTGTAGTTGCTCCCGAGTAATTATTTATGGGTTCAGGTATCTGCACGACTCGCTCCCCAGAGGAATCGGCGGAAGTTATAACATACTGTGTTTCGTTAGGTCGGATTGTGATTGTCCGATTGTCATATTTCAATGTATAGTGGTTCGGGCTACCTTTCACCTGATGAATCTCAAATTTTGCTCCAAGTGCTGTGGCGATGGCTTTGATGGGCAGTTGCACGGTCTTAGGCGTTTCAACAGCGGCATACATTGACTGGAACAGCTCACCGTTCAGATATACATCTGTACCAATTTTGGCTTGAACGGGTTTGTAGACCATTCCTCCAGATGACGTTGCAGGTGCACCCGCTTCCTCGTATTTATCACTTCCCCAGCCCCAGACGGCTCCATCCGAGGATAAGGCAAGACTGTGGTAATATCCTGCTGAAATATCGGTAATGCCGGATAGGTGGTTTACTTTTCCTTCTTTGCCGTTCACGCTTCTTCCGTAGCTGTACACCTCACCTGATGTCGTGAGTAATAACATATATTGCGTATTTCCATCCATCTTTTTCACCTTGAAGTCGTAATGAAAGGCGAATGCTTTCCCTGTCTCGTCCACACCCCAGACTTTCCCGTTCTTATCCAGTGCAAGCAGGGACGTATCTGTTCTTGTGATCGAAGATATGTTGGTCAGACCTTTTATCTTGGTAGGTTTGGACAGGACTTTATCGGGTTCTTCGGGCTCGTTCCACGTCCATACGGAGCCATCTTTCTTCAAAGCATATCCATGCAGACCTGCGGATCCAACCTGGATAACATCTTTCAGTCCGCTAATCTCATGCGGTTTACGTACGAGATCATCTGAATTGATTCCTTGAGCGTTAGGGCGCTGCCATGACCAGACTGTCCCGTTCTGGAGAAGGGCGACAGTGAAAGAACCAGTCACTACATCCTTCGCAGAGTTGATGCTTTCGACTTTGCTTGGTAGTTTGCCAGCACCCCACTCCCAGACCGTTCCATCTGCCTGAACGGCTGCGTTGATTCCACCACCGGCGGCTGAAATAGCTATTACATTAGATAATTCCGGTACGCGAATGGGACTAAATGTATGACGATATCGAATGTTCTCGCTCACACCCAGCTCTCCAAACAGATTGCGGCCCCAGGTCCAGACCGAACCATCACTTCTCAAGGCGACTGTGTAATAATAAGCTCCCTCTACAGCGGTATAGTGGAGTTTCTTCTCTGTATTTGCTGCATTCGATTGAACAGAAGTGTTACTGGCGGAATGCTGTACGTTAGGGGCTGCATGAGTAATTGGCTCAGCTGTCAGTTCCAACAACAAGCTGGACGCAACTAGTGCTGTAGCCATTGCAATGGCGAATCGTCGGGACGATTTACTTTTACTATTAGGTCTATGATTCAAGCGTGAAGTGGAGCGTCGTTTTTCTTTTGCTATGTCATCGAATGGGTTAACCGAACGCATGTGTATCGCCTCTTTTTCAGATGAGATGGACGTAAATGATGCATTGCTATATAAACACTTTATGGTGGGTTGGAGTTACATACAAATGATAAAAATTCCTTTACATTGAAGATCCGTGCTGAGTGTGTTTACGTTATTTCTAACAGCACATAGGTAACATGTACGGAGAATTTAGCGTCTTAATTCATGAGGTGATTGGATGAAAAGAGTACTGCTCACGCTATTGTTAGCGTTAATGATGTTAACAGCCTGTGAGGCAAATGATCCGACAGTGGATTCTCCAGTGGTTTTGAATTCATTTCCGGAAATTATTGAGCCACATAACCCTGAGCAAGCGGAGCAAAGCGGGGATGTCGTTGTGCTTCTCGAAGGCATGCGGAACAAGGATAAGTGGAATACTTTTGTGAAGAATGTGAAGAACAAACAGCAGGATCAGGTTCGTGTGACGATGTATACCTTCGAAGGTGGGGCCATCATCTATGAATTGATATACGATGGCTCAGTCATTCAATCGACTTATGATAACTCAAGGGATGCTTATGGCTCCAAACAGGGGATTACGACCAACACTTGCGAAGGGATCGGTACGATGAAGAGTGAGCAAGGACGTGTTTTTAACGTGTTAACCGGTTGTGAGAAGGAAGGCAGTACCTTTTCTATTCCCAAGTGATGAGAGCGGTATCTAACTGTAAATAGTTGAGCTAAGTAATTATTCATGCTGTAAATCAAAAAAGATCCTGCGAAGCCGAGGCTTTTCAGGATCTTTTTGCTGCTATATGGAGAGCGAGAGTTGATAGTTTATGCATACAAAGCATTGGATAGTTCGATCAGGTTACCGTCAGGATCACGTATATACACCGAACAGATTGGCCCCAGTGCACCTGTCCGCTTTACTGGTCCTTCTTCGATTTTGATGTTCTGGTGTGTTAAATGTGCAATGACTTCCTCCAACGGTGTGCTGACCAAAAAACAAAGATCTGCTGAACCCGGTGTGGGGATATGGGCTTTGGGTTCAAACTCTTTCCCACGTTCATGCAGATTGATTTTTTGCTGTCCAAACTGTAACGCTTTTCGGCCTTGGCCGAATTCGACTACCTGCATGCCTAATACATTCGTATAAAATGCAATCGTTGCTTCCAGATTTTCCACGGTTAACACGAGATGATCAAGTCGTTCTATTTTCATGGATAAGCCTCCTTTGAATTGGATCATTAGCTCCTGTGAGACGAAGGTTGTATATAATAGTATTTCGTTTATTATACCTTAGAGCTTGGTTGGATCGACATCGTATGAGAAACACAATAAAGCAAAATGAAAAAAGGAGATACATATGAAAATTATATTTTGTAGTTCACCGCTGAATGAGAGGAAGGTAGACGAAAGCTACGAACAAGAGTATATATGTGCCAAGGAATTTGGATTTGAGTTGGGACTAGTTCATCTGGAAGAGTTAATAGCGAACCAGCGACCGGATCTCGCGGTGAGACGGCTGAAGAAGGCAACAGAACGAGAGGACGTGTTATATCGCGGCTGGATGCTGAGACCGGAAGAGTATGAGCTGCTATATGAGGCCCTGGAGTCAAAAAATCTATATCTCATTAACACACCGAAGCAATATAAGCATTGCCATTACTTGCCCGAGTCATATGACGTAATCAAAGGATATACACCGCGCTCCGTCTGGGTGCCTATGTCAGATATCCAGGCTTCTCCAGATGCCGTTAAGGAGGCCACGCGCCAGTTTGGTAATCAGCCGATTATCGTTAAGGATTACGTAAAATCTCGTAAACATGAGTGGAAGGAAGCCTGTTACATCCCAGATGCTGCGGATGAGGAGCATATGAAGCAGATTGTGCATAACTTTGTGACGTTACAAGGTGAAGAATTGAATGCAGGGCTTGTGTTCAGGGAGTATGTTCAGTTGGAGTTTCTATCCTACCACGATCAGAGCGGCATGCCGTTGTCCCGGGAGATGCGCGTGTTTATGATGGACGGTAAGCCTGCATACATTTCAAACTATTGGGATGACGGTCAGGACGAAGCATTCAAGGAAGCATTTATTTCGTTTCTGGACATTGCCCAATCGATTCAAAGTCGTTTCTTCACGATGGATTTTGCCAAGATGGAAGGCGGATCCTGGATTATTCTCGAACTCGGTGACGGACAGGTTGCGGGTTTACCGGATTATGCTGACCCCTTGACGTTTTATGAGCAATTGAAAAGAGCATTAGTGTAAACAATCAAAAGAGTTAACTCATGGTGATTATGAATTAACTCTTTTTTAGGTTAAGTTCAAATGGAATGTTCGATTCATGTGGTGCGGATTCTTCATTCACCGTAACAAAAAAATAAAGTATGAGTGGAAGCACCAAAATGATAAGACCCAGAATGATAGCAAAGATGATACTCTTTTTGTTCATTGTACATGCTCCTTTCTGAGATAAAACTTATCTGATAACATTTGATGTATAATTAATACCCAATTATATCATATATTGGAGGCGTGTTTGATGAAGAGGTTCTGGATAGTGAGTGTGTTGATACTCTTATTGACAGGGTGTGGTCAGAGCAATAGAGAGAAGGCCATTGAACATTTGACTCAAAACCAGAGGAATGATGCTTCTCTAATTGTATTTACCGATCGCCCTGCGGAGCGGCCATTTATTGTTGATTTACAGACAGAATTGAATGAAGTGAACAACCAGAATCTGAGGGCGGAAGGCCCAATCACCAACGTGACTTTTTATAATATTCGTGATGAACAGAAATTTAAATTTGAGAAGATTTTTGAACTAAAAACATACCCGTATATGATCCTCTTCGAGAAAGGTCAGATTACATTGGAGACACATAAACCTGAAGAAATCGTTCAGCATTTTGAGTAGAGGTAAGATTCCACTAAAATACCTACACAATCCCCCACCCATCGGTACATATCGATACTCCCGTTTGTCTTTTCATTGGTTCATATGATGATGTTCACTCTCTATTACGCATTCTTTACGTCAGAGCAGTTTAGTTCCTCGGTAACTCAGGGATATGGCATTTTCCTGGATGGTAATGTGCAGCGTTTGATCGAGATGGGGCTTAATTTGGTTATGGGTGCATTAGTGGTTGTATTATTGATGCTTTGGCGGAATTGGAGTGCGAAAAGGAGGTTGAACTTTGTGTCACGTGTTGGATGACAAGAATATAATCGCTTAGAAAGTCGCTTATATAGAGGCTTTTTTAATTTATGTATCGATAAACAAGAGAGCTTTAATACAAATAATAGAAGGTCGGCAAAATCTGAAACATATACCCAAAAGACCCACCTCTGTAGAAGCAGGTGGATCTCCAATCTACTAATTATTTTTAATGCTTTTTATAATGCTTATAATGTTTATGGTGCTTAGAGTGCTTAGAGTGTTTGCCGAAACTTTTCTTAGCCAATTCTGTAGGTGAAAAGCGATGAGCTGCAACCAATCGGCCAGTTGCGTTTTTACCCCATCCTGACACAAGGACATGTTTGCTGTTTGTAGTATACTCAACTTCAAATTGAACCAAATTAGCAACATTCAGAACCCGGAAGCTAGAAGAGCCTGGTGCAAGAGTGAAAGTAAATGTGCTAACCAGAGCTTTTGCTCCATTCAAACGGAATAATCGAACACGTACCGTAGCATTGCTGCTTCCATTATTAACTGCCTTCGCGAAAAAAGTTCTGGACTCACCGGGAACTGTTGCAGTATTAATAGCATTTTCAACTGGACCAGTAGAATATTTTACTAATGTCATATATATCAACCTCCTATAAGTGATAGTTTATAGTATGTTATTAAATTCATTTTGATTGGGTTCATAGGAACACAAGAAGAAATGGTCTTCTACTGTATCTTCTTCTCCTCGCTACACGAGTAGTGAATGTCATATAACTATGGTCAGAGTGCTGGAACAGCTATACCCCGAGCGTCACTGTATGGAAGTTCAACTTAGCTTGATAAACGTGATTCAAGTGGCGTAAGAACATGCACTAATGCGCAAAATAGTTACCTAAGGGATATTGCCCAACGACCGGATGATATATGTGAAAATGAATCCTCCGTTTGATTCCAATCCCCATTCTAACTTGTTAAAATTTGGGTACATATACTACGGTCAGGTTGGCGGTGAAGATAGAATGCAGCGTATTCAGGTACATCCCAATGTACTAGAGGAAAAAGCCCGGCTCGTCCAGCAGAAGAAGCTGGAACTGGAGCGAATGGTACGGGAACTGGAAAAGTCAATTTACCTGTTGCAGTCCGAGTGGTCTGGTGTCACTGGAGAGCGGTTCTTCTGGGATTTTATGCAGGTGAAAGAAGTTTTCCCAGCCACACTAGGACTTTTGGATAAAATTCAGAACGAATTTATTTTTATAGCTAAGAATTTCAGAACAGCCGATGGTTCGGGTGAGGTTGCTCTATATATACCTGAAGAACTGAAACGAAATTTCGGTGTTGGACTGCTGGACAAGTCGGTGGGAGAAACAGTAACCGGAATGGGACAGACGGCGGAGGCGCTCTTTTATGATCCATTCGGCACGGTCGCTAGTGTGGCCTATGGGCTGACTTTGGGTAAGGTGGTCGATGTTGGGCGAGG
>Ga0153980_1000049_pt1 | contig 101542 bp, 64 predicted proteins | sample TSGA064MetaG_FD_104722 | JGI IMG/M metagenome (GOLD analysis project Ga0153980, IMG submission 104722) | Attine ant fungus gardens microbial communities from Georgia, USA - TSGA064 MetaG | ecosystem: Host-associated > Fungi > Mycelium > Unclassified | place: USA: Georgia, Magnolia Springs State... | reverse complement strand
GCCATTGACTCCATACGAATATTATCTACTATAATATTTAGCGTATTCATGCTTTTGGTCATCAAATTGATTATCCAGGCAAACGAAATCGAGCGAAATATTCCGACGGCATTAATCATCTTCTTTGCGCTCTTCTCTTTTTTGATATTAACGGTCTATCGAACCATTATCAAAATTTTCTTTTTATACACTAAAAAGGTCAATGGCAGCAGAAAGAAAACTTTAATCTATGGTGCCGGTGATCTCGGTATCGCGGTAAAAAGAACTTTAGACCATGACATTCGATCGAAAAATGCCATTATAGGTTTTTTGGATGATAACGATCAGAAAATTAACAAAGTAATTGATGGAACGAAAATTTACTCTTCCAAAAAGTTTAATCATCTTATCAATACCCTGAACGTGGAGGAGGTCATTATTGCATCACATAATATTCCTTCGGAACGCAAGAATGAAATTACGGATATTGCCCTCGAAAGGAACGTAAGCATCTTAACACTCCCGCCAGTTAAAAAAATCATGAATGGAGATCTTAATCCCAATCAGATCCAGAAAATAAAAATTGAAGATCTATTGGAAAGAGATCCGATCAAAATCAATGACGACCATATCCTAAGCCAGACAAAAGGCAAAAGAATACTTGTTACTGGTGCCGCAGGGTCAATCGGAAGCGAAATTGCCTCTCAATTGGGGAAATATGAACCTCAGATGATTATTCTGTGTGACCAAGCAGAATCACCGTTACATAATTTACAGCTGGATCTGCAGGACGAATTTCCGAATCAGGTGTATCATACCTATATCGCTGATATCAGAAGTACAAAAAGAATGCGTTTGCTCTTTGAAACATTCAAACCACATTATGTATACCATGCGGCCGCATACAAACATGTCCCCATGATGGAAAATCATCCCCTGGAAGCGGTACAGACCAATATCTTGGGAACTAAAAATCTAGCTGACCTAGCCGTAGAATTTCAGGTCGAAAAATTTGTTTTCGTTTCAACGGACAAAGCCGTTAATCCAACGAACATTATGGGTGCGACAAAGCGAATTGCCGAGATATATGTTCAATCACTAAACAATCACCTGGAGAGCCTTCAGGATGGGAAAGTGAACACTAAATTTATTACAACACGATTCGGAAATGTGCTTGGATCCAATGGTTCTGTCATTCCGAGGTTTAGAGATCAAATCCAGAAAGGAGGCCCTGTTACAGTAACCCATCCTGAAATTACCCGTTATTTTATGACTATCCCCGAAGCCTGCCGACTTGTTCTTGAAGCCGGTGCAATGGGGCAAGGAGGGGAGATATTTGTCTTTGATATGGGTAAATCCGTAAAAATAGTTGAGCTGGCCAAGAAGATGATCCGTCTTTCCGGATTTAAACCGAATGAAGATATCGAAATCAAGTTCACCGGTTTAAGGCCTGGAGAAAAACTCTATGAAGAGTTGCTAAATGACCTCGAGAATACGCTTCCGACACATCATGAGAAAATTATGATCGCCAAAGTCCGTGAAAATAATTATAATATTGTCAGTCTAAAATTGGCTGAATTAAAAGAAAGGTTAGCTACTCAAAATAAAAATGAGGTTGTCTACCAGATGAAGCTTATCGTTCCAGAATTTAAAAGTAAAAATTCAATCTATGAACAGCTGGACAAAGAAATCGAATTATCAAATGAGTCCGAAAACAAAAGTTAATTCACTTTAAAATTTCCAAAATACTTGCAAATTTGCTCGAAAAGTGTATTTTTGCAATCCATATTTTACTGATTAGTAATGTCTAAAAATACAAATAATACAAATCAAGGTTTAAAACCTTCAAAAGGATCTTTTTTTCAAGATAACCAAAAAAGCGTTGCGTTTATTTTCGGTGGTATCATTGTATTGATTTTGCTGTACTTTGGATACGAGAAACTTTACTTGCAGCCAAGAGCAGAAGAAGCATCGAATCGCATGTATAAAGCCGAGCAGCTTGTTACAATTGACTCCTTACAGAATAAAGCTATTGCAGGTGACGGAGCATTCCTTGGTTTTAAACAAATTGCCGATGAGTATTCAAACACAAAATCTGCAAATATTGCAAATGCATACTTAGGAGGTCTTTACTTACGTCAAGGTAAATTTGATGATGCAGCAAAAGCATTGGAAAAATATTCACCCACAGGAAGTCAAATATTAGACCCACTGGTTATCGGTTTAACAGGAGATGCCTATTCAGAGCTTAAAGACTATAAAAAAGCCGCTGATTATTATAAACAAGCTTCTGAAAAATCAAGCAATTCGTACACAACACCGTTATTTCTAAAAAAATTAGGACTTGTTTACGAGGCACAGAACGACTACAAAAGTGCTGAAACAGCGTACAAAAAAATCAAAACTGATTTCCCTGAAAGCCAAGAAGCATCTACTATAGATGGTCTATTGGGTAGAGTACAAGCACATTTATAAGAGATCATAAATTCACAAAAAAAGAGGCTATTTCATAGCCTCTTTTTTTGTGACCATCTAAATTCATTATCTTTGTATCTATTATGGCAAGTAGCATTAAAAATCTATCAGACTTTTCGCATATCCAAGTTGCGGATGCGAGTCCATTCAAATTTGCAATTGTGGTTGCACAGTGGAATGCAGAAATTACTGGTGCATTATTGAACGGCGCAATCTCGGGCCTAGAAAAACACGGCGCAAAAGAAAGTAATATTGAAATCATTGAAGTTCCGGGAAGCTTCGAGTTGACTTCTGGAGCGGATCTGGCATTAAGAAACCAAAGCTTTGATGCTGTCATCTGTCTGGGTTGTGTCATTCAGGGAGAAACCCGACATTTTGATTTTATTTGTCATGCTGTTGCTAATGGCGTTTCAAATGTAGGACTAAAGTATAACAAGCCCGTAATCTTCGGTGTACTGACAACAGACAATGTTCAACAAGCTTTGGATCGTGCTGGTGGCAAACATGGCAATAAAGGAGAAGAAGCTGCTATTACGGCAATACAAATGGCTACCATTGCTAAAAAATTCTAGTTTGGTATCAATTTTGTCTAGTACTCAGTCATGAAAAAGTATTCTGGGCCAAAACATAAAAAAGCACAAGTACTTTTATTTTAAATAAATCGATTAATAAAGTATGGTAATATCTTATTAATCGATTTTTATTTTTTAGATATGATTATGAAAACATTATCGAATATACTTTTGGTATTTATGCTATCAATACTCTGTCAGGCACATCTGTCGGCTCAGGATGATAGTTTAAACAAACAGATCTGGCGTAGTATTGGTGGCCAAGACAAATGGGATTCCCTGCAATACTTAGCTTTTTCAGCGAAGGGAAATACGGTGTCTGAAGAGCTGTCTAATGAGGAGCGTAAATTCCTTTTTAACCGAACAACCGGAGAATGTAGATTCGACGGGTATAGCGGATCTGATCAGGTGACCTATTTATTCAATTTTAAAGGCAGTGGTACAGATAAGCTTTTTATTGGGGGCAATGTTGCAACAGATGGTCAGGAAATAAAAAAATCCATTAAAAACCAACTTTTTGTAGATCTCAATCTGCTTTTGCTACCAACGCTTATTGAGCAAAAAAGTATCCAGCTCAAAAATCAGGAAGAACGATTTATTGGCGGGCAAAAACTGACCATTGCAAGCATTACTTCATCAGGTGCAGTGCTGGGATCAAAGTTAGATGGTTTACTTTATATCGATCAAAATACGGGCGAGATTACACGTTATGATTACACGGATAAAGCAGAAAAAATCAGTTATGAGGTAAGTCGTTACAAGGAGATCGGTGACGGTATACGCTTACCAAGTCTATTTAGCTGCGCCAGCAATAATAAAAAAAGCTGCGTATTCTCTTCGGTCTCTTCCTTTGTACAAGTCGAGCAAAAAAAATTTAAAGAATTATAGTTATGATCAATTGGATAGAATTAAATACGGAAGAACAGTTACAGGAACTTTATCAGTCGGATAAGGTCTCCGCTATATTTAAGCACAGTACGACCTGTGGTATCAGCAACATGGCAAAGCGCAGCTTAGAACGTATGTCAAATACATCTGATCAGGATTATTCCATCTACCTGTTAGACTTATTGCGCTACCGCGCACTTTCCAATGAAATTGCACAACGGTGGAATATTCAACATCAATCCCCCCAGATCCTTATCGTCGAAGGTAAAAACACTCTTTACGATGCATCACATGGGGATATCCAATTTGATGAAATCGAAAAATACCTTTAGTTATTTTAGCTTAAACATTTTACCTTCATCATAGGCACTGAGCGTAAGATTGTCCCAAGTGATCATTCCATTGGATTTTTTCTTTAATCCACGTGGATTTTTGGCAACGATTACTTGGGATTCTCCAACCACTTTTACGTTATTCTGCCGCACGATAATTGCCGTTCCCTCATCGATCCCGATACAGGTCTTGTCGGGAAACTCTGCCAGGGCGGTAAAAAGTCTATTATATCGGCTTCTCTTCACAAAATGCTGATCTATAATGGCAGATTTTATCAGTCCCAAACCTTTGGCCGTCTCTAAATTTTTATGTTCCAGTCTATTGAATGTCGGCCGATAGGTTGAATCTTTTAATTGATTACCTGTAATCATTGTCTCGCTCATTATTGCCGCTCCAGCGCTTGTACCCGCTATACATGCACCTTGCTGATAAGCCATATGAATCGCATCGAACAATGCCGTATGCTCGACTATCGACATAAAACGGTTTTGATCCCCCCCTGTGATATAGATCAATTTAGCGTGACGCACGGAGTCAACCAAATGCTTATTTTCGGCGTCTGATTTTGAAAAATTGATACTGGTAACCTTATTTTTTGTTACCTCACTCAGTTGCTTTACCATATCCTCAACGGACTCTTTGGGCAAAGTTGAAGCCATTGGCAAGATCATAATATAGTCCGTTGAAGAAAGCTGGGCCGCCTGTACCAAAGCTTCCATCAGATGCTCATCCTTATGTCCGCCACCGATAACAAAAAGTGTTCCTTTAGGTGAAATCTTTGATTTTTGGCTGGCGAAAGAACACAGCACCACGACCACTATAATACACAACAACTTTTTCATGACAGCTTTCCCTTTATAATACGTTTGATTATTTATAAATTTCTACTTTTATCTTACCATCCTTGGTTACCGTCCCTCTATACATCCCCTCGGTATTAAAAGGCATAGCGACATGCCCCTCTTTATCCATAACGATCATTCCACCATCACCGCCCATCTTGCCGATCTGATCAATCACCGCTTGACCAGCTTGCCATACATTGTCTCCTTTGTATTCTATTAAAGCGGAAACAGAATATGCAGCTACATTACGGATATAGAATTCACCCCATCCCGTGCAGGAAACAGCACAAGTCATATTATTTGCATAGGTTCCGGCGCCAATAATCGGCGAATCGCCAACACGACCGAATTTTTTATTTGTCATTCCACCTGTTGAAGTTCCAGCAGCTAAATTCCCCTGATTATCCAGTGCGACACAGCCCACCGTCCCAAATTTATAATCCTTATTAATGATGCCCAAACGCAAACTCTGCTTTTGATCATGATCGAGCTGCATTTTAGTACTGTCTTCTTTTTTAATTTTTTGCAATGCATCCCAACGCATTTTAGTCCAGAAGTAGGATGGATCCACGAGCTGCAAACCTGCTTCTTTGGCAAACTCTTCTGCTCCTTTGCCTACCATCATGACATGTTCCGATTTTTCCATCACCGCACGCGCTGCAGAAATTGGATTTCTGATAGTTGTAACGCCAGCAACTGCACCGGCAGCTAATGTCTTCCCATCCATAATAGACGCGTCCAGTTCATTTTTGCCCGCATTCGTAAACACCGCCCCCTTTCCGGCATTGAACAAGGGCGAATCTTCCATCACGTGAATCGCCTGTTCTACGGCATCCAAGCTGGAATTCCCTTGCTTCAATTGGTCATAACCGACTTTTAAAGCTTGCTCCAAAACGGTTTTATAAGCCTGTTCCATCGAGTCAGTCATATTTTTTTTCAAAATTGTCCCCGCTCCGCCATGAATTGCCAGAACAAATTGTTCCTTCACCATTTCTTGTGTTTCCTTTCCATCATTATGATTACAGGAAAGCGTCACCGCAGCAGTCCCCATAATCACTGCTATCATTGCATGTATCTTCATTTTATTCTTTTATATAACCTGGATTTTGAACCATATTTTTATTGACAAATATTTCATCTGCAGGAATTGGAAAACTGTATTGCGCTTTTGAAGGTTCCAGCAATAATGCTCCTGCCGTATTTACAGCATCTTGAGCTCCTCGACGAACGGGCATTTTCCTTCTTTTTAAATCAAAAAAACGATGTCCCTCAAATGCTAATTCCTTGTAACGCTCAGCTAAAACAGCGTCAATTAGTTCGTCTTTGGAGGATATGAGCTGATTTTGATAATCTTGAATACGCGCCCTCCTTAAGGTGTTCAAATCATTATTTGCTTCATTGAGTTTATTGGTCTCCGCATTGGCCTCCGCCCGGATCAGGTACATCTCGCCTGTTCTAAATAATTTTACGTCTACGAGGCCAGTTGTTGCATCAGCTTCTTTACGGCCCAAATATTTTCCAATCAGGTACTGTTGTTTCCCTGCCCCACGATTGGGGTCATCGAGAATATAGCTTCTAAAACGTATATCTTTATTCTTGTCAAATAAAGCAATCAACTTATTTGAAGGTGTGTAAAGTGCTATTTCGCCATCCTGTCTAAAGAACATCGCTCCGATAGGTCCTTCAGCTGGAGAATCCTCGTCCTTTGGAAGATCCGCAGCAGTCCTATGCAACGAAAAAACAACCTCATTGGAACTCTCGTCTGACCATATTTTCGGAAAGGAAATCCTGTCCGCCAAGGGTTTTGCTGCGATGACTTTCGATGAAGCCGTAATTGCCAAGGTCCAATCTTTTGCATATAAAGCGGCTCTTGCCTGCAATGCATATAAACCTGTTTTAGAAAAGCGGTAAATCGCTTCCTCATCTCCAATTAATGCCAAAGCATCGTTGATATCCTTTTGGGCCAAATTGAATACTTCGGCAACCGTATTCCGCCGGGGATGTCCTATTTCAGACTTCATCATATAGGGGATGCCCAATGCGGTTGGTTCATAACCGGCGGCATAGGCTCTCAACAATTCAACGTGTGCAAAAGCACGTATGGCCAACAACTCCCCTTGGTAATGCTTCTTCTTATTAGCATCCACTTTCTCTAATTTTTCGAGCCCTGCCAAAGCGCGATTCGCGCGATCTATGACAACATAATACTCACCAAATGCACTCGTCACCGAGGAGCTTGAAGCCGTATACTGCCAACGGTATGCACTCACATTGCCAACCGTATTTTCTGAGGGGTAAATCGCTTCATCCGAAACAACCACACTATTTCCGATGAGCGTATAGGTCATCCCTGCATAGGCTCCTTTGATGGCCATATCGATGTCTTCCAGATTACGGTAAGCCTTTTCAGGATCAATGGTATCTGAAGGTTTCAGATCTAATTTATTACAGGAATATAAAGTTGCCAAGCCCACAGTAAAGAGGCCAATTCTCAACATATTTTTAAATAATTTCATTACCGTAGTCTTTTTAAAAGTTAACACTAAATCCTGCGGTATATGTCCTCGGTGCAGGATAGTTAAAACGGCTAATCCCCTCACTATTTTCGGGGTCAAGCCCTCGCCAAGACGTCCAGGTTAATAGATTTTGCCCCTGAAAGAAAATTCGGGCTCCTTTAATCACTTTTTGATCTCCAAACAACGTTTTCGGAAACTGATAAACCAAATTCACATTCCGCAATCTGAGGAAGGAGGCGTCCTGGATATCTTTGGACGTATATTCGCGCGGTATATCAATCCGCTGTAAAATAGCATTATCCCCCGGTTGTTTCCAGCGGTCCGTAAGCATGCGTATACTTTGGTTACTCGTCATATAGCTTGAATTCTCATTATAAAAATCCTCGTTATTCCAACGGCGCACGTCACTAACAAATGCAAACAAGGCGTCCAACGAGAGGTTTTTCCAACGAAGAGTTGTATTAAATCCACCGACCCATTTCGGGAACATGCTTCCGGATTTCGTAACAGCCTGTGAAGTTTCGTCGTATTCGGTCGTTACACTGCCGTCACGGTTATAATACTGTGCATCACCCGTTTGGGGATTAACCCCGGCCCACTCAGGCGCATAATAGGTTCCATAGGGCAGTCCAACTCGCATGATACGTGTATCTCCATCTAAAACCTCTGTCAATGCATCAGAAAGGTACAATATCGTATTCTTATTATACGAGGCATTGACGCCTAAAGTCAGCCCCCAATCCGTCGTCTTAACAACGTCACCGGACACGCTCATTTCCACTCCCCTATTACGCATCTTGCCCGTGCTCAATGGTAGCTTACGATCCAAGAATCCCGATGTCAAGGAAATCGGCTGATCAAAAAACATATTCTTGGTTATTTTATTGTAATAATCCATGGCAACACGAAGCCGCTTTGATGGAAAAAGCTCCATATCAAATCCAGCATTGAATTCATCTACATATTCCCAGTCATAATTCGGGTTTCCGGGATCATAAGGACGAATGGCCGTTTCGCCGCCATAGGTAATATCCTTTCTAAAAGTTGCCAAGTAATTGAAATCACCATTAATTGTACTTGCCGTGGTACCATAACTAGCTCGTAGGGATAGGCCTTGTATAAATTCATTGGACTTCAGGAATTCCTCTTCCTTGATATTCCAATTGGCGCCAAACGAGTAGAAACCATGCCAACGATTGGCTTCCGCCACACGTGATGAGCCATCATAACGATAACTTGCCGTCAACGAATAGCGATTGTCATAGGTATACCTTCCCAAGGCCATATACGAAGCCAACGCATATTTCGTGCGCCCGCCCAAAATTGCAGGTAAATAGGTCGGACTTACTGTTACACCATTCGGATTCTCGGGCAAGCGGCTGTCAATACCGTAACCTTTGTACCCAAAAGCGCGGTTACGTCGATATAAATATTCAAAATAAGCAGAGAGCTCCAAGTTGTGTTTTTCGTCAAAAGTATTTTGATAGGTTAATCCTGTGGTACTGATCAGATTGGTAGAGCGGAGATTGTCTTCTGCGAATAGTCCCTTCCCACCAAGCGTCGGATCCCTATCCCTTGATCCATAATAAGAATCTGGGTTGATATAATCTTGGCCGGTAGTCGTATTATAATCTATCCCCAATCGCGTATGGACTTTTAAAGTCGGCAGCAATTGATAATTGAGATTGAGACCAACATTAGTATTAAATAATTCAGAAGAACTGCTTGAGTTGAGCAAGCGCTCCAATCCAGCACTCCCCTCACGTTGATCTAAAATAAAGTAATCGTCTTCATTCCCAAAATGAATAAGCGTTCCGTCCGGTGCATATGGATATTCATAAGGTAGTGCATAATAGACTGATGCCATAGACGATCCGACACGTGAGGCTCCTACACCTTCGGTAAATTTCGAATTTGTATACCCAAGGGTCACATTTATTCCTCCTGAAAGTTTCCCCTTGTCAAAATCCACATTATTCTTCAAGGTATATCGATCAAGACCAGATCGAATGGCAACACCCTCTTGTTTATAGTACCCCGCACTACTATAGAACCGCACATGCTCCCCGCCTCCACTCACATTCACCTGCTGATCCATAAACTTTCCATTGCGAAAGAAGTAATCACGCCAGTCAACATTAATCCCCCTCAAACTATCCAAAATTTGAGCTGCGCGAGCCTTATAAACTGGAGTTCCGCTGACCACATCAGGATTTTTAGGTGAATAGGTCCATCCAGGCCCTATGCCTTCATTATTATCTGGATCGACAAATGCCCCCAACTCTTCTTCAAATTGCAAACGTTGTTGCGTATTCATCATCTGGAATTTCGGCCGTGTCAGTTTGGAAATACCATATTGAGAATTAAAATTCACATTTAACTGACCAGATTTACCTTTTTTTGTCGTGATGACAATCACACCGTTTGAACCTCTGGATCCGTATAGAGATTTTCCCGTTGCATCGCGCAATACATTGACAGATTCAAAATCATTTGCGCTAAAATTCTTCAGTTCCGAAGTGGCAATAGGAATTCCATCGATCACATAAAGTGGATCTGAGATACCATTTATCGAACCCACTCCCCGTATGACAACAGAAGCAGTAGCGCCGGGTTGCCCTGAGCTAGCCATCACACTCATCCCTGGAACACGCCCCTGGAGCATTTGATCCACCGAAGCCATAGGTACCTGCTCTAAATCTTTTGCTTTTACGGTGGTTGAGACATTGGCAGATTGCTTTCTGAAATAGTTCGTATAACCTGTCACGGTCACATCCTCCAATACCGTACTCCTATTTGCCAATGTAATTGCTAAGGGGCCCGAACCATTGACAGAGACTGTCTGTCGATCATAGCCTACAGAGGAGAATTCCAATTGATCACCTTGTTTTGCAGCAATACTAAAACTCCCATCCGGAGCAGACTGCGCGGTTGTTCCTGCCGTCAAATTTCTGACCGTGACAGCACCTATGCCCTGCCCCTTCCCATCAAGAATTTTTCCTCGAATAGTTTGTTGCAATCCTAAAGATGAATATCCATAATTGGCAGATGAGATGGAATTTCCAGACTTGGCAATAGTCGGTGATAGATTTAGGGTAAGCGCTAGTGTCATCAGCGCTTGTGCGTGCATGCTACCTCTCATAATTATTTGCATTTTGGTCAGTGTTAAAGCCGATCCATAGGGACAACTTTAGTTAACCTAAAATGCAAATAATTATCGAAGAAATGAAATGTTTTTTACCTTATTCATCTTCTTTGTCCCACCAGTCGGATGCCTGTAAATCATCTATTTCACGACGATCCTTCTTCGTGGGTCTTCCCGTTCCGCGGTCTCGTTTAAGAACCGGCGCCTGAAACACCGACTTGTAGCCTACAGTCTCTTCCACTGGGGTTTGATCTTCATAAAACTGAACCGCAGTTTTTGCATCCACCCGGCGCTCAAGAAGGCCGGTTACCTGCACGACTTTCTTTTCTATTCCTTTTTGGATATGATAGATATCACCGATTTTAACCTCGTAAGAAGGTTTAATATTTTGACCTTTCAGCTTGACCCGTCCCGCCTTACAGGCTTCAGTTGCCAAAGTTCGCGTCTTAAACAATCTTATCGACCATAAATATTTATCAATTCTCAATTTTTCTGATGCTGGAGCCATAGTTCAAAAATAATTATATTAGCAAATTATCGTGGTATTTCCACCGAAAATTAACATAATTCCCCTATGAATATTTTCTTCATGACAGGAGAGATCGATAAAGTTGCTTTTAAATGCAACTTTATCTAAGTTTGTACATCAAAATAAACAAATTCAAATAAGCAAACAAATAATATGGTAGAGCCACTTAAAAAATTGATTGAGGAAGCTTGGGAAGATAGACAGTTATTGGAGTATAAAGAATATACAGAAGCAATTCGTACGGTGATCATGAAACTGGATAGCGGTGAAATCCGTGTAGCGGAAATGATCGGAACGAGATGGCATGTCAATGACTGGATCAAGAAAGCTGTGATCTTGTATTTCCCGATCAATGATATGCGTGAAATGACGGCCGGTCCTTTTGTATTCCACGATAAAATGAAGTTAAAAACAGATTACAAACATACGGGTGTACGTGTTGTTCCCGGAGCTTCTGCACGTCTGGGCGCGTATTTAGCGAAAGGAGTAATCATGATGCCTTCATACGTTAATATCGGTGCTTATGTCGATGAGGGTACAATGGTAGATACTTGGGCGACAGTAGGATCTTGTGCTCAAATCGGTAAACATGTACATTTAAGTGGCGGCGTTGGTATCGGTGGCGTACTTGAACCTGTTCAAGCTGCTCCAGTTATCATTGAAGATAACGTATTTATCGGATCAAGAGCCATCGTTGTTGAAGGAATTCGTGTAGAAAAAGAAGCAGTATTAGGTGCTAATGTTGTATTGACAGCATCGACAAAAATCATCGATGTTACCGGACCTGAACCAGTAGAATATAAAGGTTATGTACCTGCACGCTCGGTTGTCATCCCTGGATCTTACACCAAAAAATTTGCTGCGGGCGAATATCAAGTTCCTTGTGCATTGATCATTGGCCAACGTAAAGAATCTACGGATAAGAAAACTTCATTAAATGATGCTTTGCGTGAGCATAATGTCGCTGTCTAAATTCAAGCCGGAACTAAAGAAATAAAAAATGAGCGCATTCGTGGATCGTGAGGATTTAAACAAGGCGTTGGAAACGCTGAAAGCAGGTGGATTAATCTTATACCCAACAGATACGATCTGGGGGATAGGCTGTGATGCTACTAATCCGGAAGCTGTAGAGAAAGTCTTTCAATTGAAGGGAAGAGATAAATCCAAGAGTCTGATCGTCCTTTTACATAACGACAACCAATTGGCAAGTTATGTGAACGAAATCCCGGACGTTGCTTATCAGCTTATTGAATATACGGACAAGCCATTGACAATTGTCTATTCGAATGCCAAAAATCTGGCCCCCAATGCTATTGCAGAGGACGGCTCGATTGGCATTCGAATTGTCAAACATCCTTTTTGCGAACAACTTCTACAACGCTTCCGTAAGCCTATTATTTCCACTTCAGCAAATATCAGTGGTGGGCCTACAGCGAAAGATTTTGACGAAATCGCTGAAGAGATCAAGGCAGGTGTAGACTATATTGTCGCTTACGATAGACATGTAAAAACTGATGGTAAATCGTCTACCATCATGAAACTAGATCCGAGCGGTAAATTTGAATTTATTCGAAAGTAGTAGAAAGCTCTCCAATTTTTTTTAAATATAAAATGGGATAAAACGCCTTCTACCATCTTGATTACCGCTTGAAAGAGACAGGCCATGAAAATCGTGCTTGCGCTGATGAAGTAAATCGGGGAGTTTCATCAACTTTAACACTCAACTTATATATACAGATGAAAAAGATCATTTTATTTTTTGCCCTGGCAATTACTATAAATACACAATTACATGCGCAAAAAAAGGAGATTCCTTCCGCAAAGCCCGGTGTAAAATATGGAAAGGAAATTCAGGCAAATAAGGCGATTTCTGTTGTTAAACTGGAAAAAGAGCTAAGTAACAAAAATACTTTCACTGGCAAAATTGAGGGTAAGGTTGTTGAAGTCTGTAAGAAGAAAGGTTGTTTCATGACCTTAGCCCGCGATGGGGAAGAGCCTATTATGGTACGTTTTAAAGATTACGGATTCTTTATGCCTGCTGATATCATCGGTAAAACTGTCGTTGTCGAAGGCGTAGCCAAGAAGAAAGAAACCTCAGTGGCAACACTGCAACATGCTGCAAAAGATCTCGGTAAATCTCAAGCCGAAATAAATCAGATTACCCAGCCAAAAAACGATATTAATATTGTTGCTGACGGCGTACTTGTGGTCAGATGAAAAAATTTCAGACATCAACTGCCTCATCCATCAATGTAGGTGGCAAACTAATGACATTTGAGAAACCTATTGTGATGGGTATACTCAATGTTACCCCCGACTCCTTCTATGACGGCGGGGATAATACCACTGTGGAGAAAGCCCTGGAAAAAGCACAAAATCTGATACAGGCCGGCGCTCAAATACTCGATATAGGAGCCTATTCTTCACGTCCGGGTGCTCCATTAATCTCTTCTCAGGAAGAAATGGACAGAGCACTTCCACCTATCCTGGCAATCAGAGAAGCCTTTCCAGAAGCCATCTTATCCATAGACACTTTTCGAGCAGATGTCGCTGCCGAAGCTATTGACGCTGGTGTACATATCATCAATGATGTCTCGGGAGGTACACTTGATGAGGAAATGTTTGCCACAGTAGCCAAATACCAAGTACCCTATATCCTCATGCACATGCGTGGTACTCCCGAAAATATGCAGAAGCAAACAGAGTATACCGATATTGTGACCGATGTTGCTACCTTTCTAGGTGAAAGCGTAGCGCAGTTAAGGGATTTGGGGGTAAAAGACATTATCCTAGATCCGGGGTTCGGCTTTGCAAAAACGATCGACCAAAATTATGAGTTATTATATCGCGTTAATGAGCTCCACTATTTTGGTCTTCCAATTTTAGGTGGAATATCACGTAAATCCATGATTTATAAAAAATTGGGTATTGCAGCACAGGAAGCTCTGAATGGTACAACAGCATTGAATACATTACTCTTAGAAAGAGGAGTACAACTATTGCGTGTTCACGATGTCGCAGAGGCAAAACAGCTGATTGATCTCTTCTTTTAGAGCAGTGTGCACACGATTTGTATAGACATCGTTCCGGGTATGTAGTATTTACTTCCCAAGAAATGTTGGATCACTTAATGTTTCTATAAAAGCGATAATATCCTGCTTTTCCTGTTCTGATAATGGAATTCGATTACCGTTTTCTTTAAGAATAGGATCTAGATTTTCCGCTTCTAACACGCCTTTATCAAAATAATCCAAAACAGATCTTAAGGTTGGAAATTGACCAAAACTTCCGTAAGGCGCTGTGTAAGCCGCATTTCTTAAAGAGGGAACACGAAAAGCCATCTGATCTGCATGTCGTCCAGTAACCCGACCTCGTCCTGCTTCTTCAGGATTGGGATTCAATGGAAAGCCTACATTTCTAAAGCTCTGATCAGTAAAAAGCTCCGTACCATGACAACTTGCACATTTACTCTTGAAAGTTGTATACCCTCTCTCCTCTTCCGCTGTAAGTCGCTCGCCTTCATTTCTTATTACACGATCATATTTGCTATTAGCAGAGATCAATGTATACTCGTATTGTGCAATACTGCGATAAATTCGATCAGCCGTTATGCTTGCATCGCCAAATGCTTTTTGAAATAATTTTTTATAATCGGCATCAACACCAATTTTACCGATCACTTCCAAGATAGAAGAGTTCATTTCTTCATGTGTTATAATCGGAACGAGAGGTTGTTTTTCCAATTGCAGGATATTTCCATCCCAATTATAAAACTTCATAAATGCCATGTTTTGAACAGCGGGCGTATTACGAAGTCCCACCCGTTCATAAATTCCAACTGCCTGCTGTTTTCCATCTGAAAAAGCTAGACTGGGATTGTGACAACTCGCACAGGAAATCGTATTATTTCCGCTGAACCTCTTTTCATGAAATAATTTCTCCCCTAATTCCACGCCATATTTTGTAGGTCTATTCTCAGCAACAGAACCATTTAATGCGGGGAATCCGGCCGGTATCTGCAGAGAAATTTCAGGATTGTCCTCTTCAACGGATTCATGCATATCGCCTTTACTGCATGACAATGCAATCAACAATACACTTAAAATACAGATTACTGTTTTCATGAGGGTAAATGATTTTGAAAAAAGAATGGAGCCATTATGTCTATTTTTTTTTAACGAACAAGGCCCAAGCAGATTTTTATAGCAAGACAAGGCCATCATCTGAATAGGGTAGCTTTCTAAAATTTAAATTTCCCTACTCTTGATGGCCTTATCGTTAATTTATTTTTTCGTTAGTTATTTTCAACACTTTCGACCGAAAACATGCCGCTTTTATCGTCTTTACCATTACCACCAATATTATTTACAAATATTTCCATGGCTTCCATGCTGCTATGCTGACTCGGCGTCGTTGCATTTTTCGCTGTTAGGACAACTTTTTCCTTGCCACTTAAGAGTTTATCAAGGTTTGCTTTGATCGTGATCTTTGGGGCATTGTTCCCAACCAGAGCGGTAGTCGTGAGATCCAGTGTAATATCGCGATAAGCATCCACCCCCTGTGTATATGTTTCAGGCTGACCGCTCGTTCCATTCAAGGTACTTCCCGTATGGATCTTAAATGCATTATTTTCGGCGCCATAGAATCCTTCGATCTTCGTAAAGCGGTATCCAGTAGCCCATTGCCACATCATATCCGTATCGTTTGCACCCGCTGCTGCATAAAACGCTGGAAACTTTACCTGATCCACCGTATTGATTTCTTGCTTTACCCCTAATCCAAACTTGAGCTGACGATATTCGCCAACGGGTATATTTGTTAAAACGTAGTCCAGACTTGCTGGTTTGGCCTGATTCACCACAGTAGCCCCTTTATCCAGGTCATTTACATTGTAAGGAATCTCGGTTCCATCAGCTTTGACAAGCCGAATATTACTGACAACATACTTGAGTTCGGAGAGGTGGTGTACCTGGCCCATTTCTGATGTGTTAACTGTTGCATCATTGGATACTCCACCAAGGACAATGGTGTTATTTTTGAATGTGTTGTTAAAATGTAAGCTGATATTATTTGCAACAGAGTTATTGTCATTTTTGCTACAAGAAATCATTGTTAATGAAACAGCAGATAAAATTAGATAGTTCGTTAATTTTTTCATTATGTGTGTTATTTAAATGTGATTGATTTTTTTAAAAATTGACTTTTAAGGATGTAAAAATATTCCGTCCCATCCGGGGGATATTTCCCCAATCCGCATAGGTACTATAATATTCATTCAACAGGTTCTCGGCACCAAACTGAAAGACAGACTTGAACTTACCAAGACTGAAACTGTAATCGGCCGACAGGCTCCATATTTTGTAAGCGCCCGTTAGATCTTCGCCGTACATGGGACTGTAGTTGATCTGTGCAAAATCTCCGTGTAAGGAGGTCCGCAAGCCGAGTCTTTTATACCCATAATGCAGTGAAGTCTGATAACTCAACGGACGTATAAAAGGTAGATTCCCGCCTTCATCATCCTTTCCTCTTGCATAGGTAAGCACGGCTTTCCAATGCAGGTTATCCAGGATTTTATAATCTACATTAACAGCTGTATTAAACAGCGTAGCCTTATTTAAAGAAGTATAACCCTTTACACCGACGGATTGATAATTCATAGGACTTCCTAAACTCAGAATCCGTCCAATGATATAATTGTTGATGTAGAAATAGTTGACTTTTGCAGCAATACTTAGCTTCTCGGTCTTGAATCCAACGCTGGCGTTGCCCTCATAAGAAATCTCATTCTTTAGATCGGGGTTTCCGATATAATCGTAACGGTCGAAGCTATTATAAATATAATAGCCATAGGCTTCGGACACGGAAGGCGCGCGATGGCCAAAACCTGTTCCTACCGAAATATCAAACTGATTTAAGTTCAACTCGTAGCTGGCGTGTAGGCCCGGAAGCCATCTATTCTTTTTTTGTGGCGTTCCTGGATGGAAAATCCAGTTAAATTCCACGTATTTGGAATAGTTATAGTTCCAGCCTAACGAACCACCGAGATTCACTTTGCTTCTTTCTGAAATTTCCCAGGAATTATTCATTGCAACACTTGCAAAACGGGTTGTTACCCAAGGCCAGCTATAAGCAAACATGGTCTGTTTGGAACGATCCTGAGGGTACATCCGCATTTCCGCTATCGAAAGATTATCGTAGGCATTGAACTGTACCTCTGAAGAATATCGATCTTTCTTTAAATTTATTTTTGATACCAATCCGTACGTCGTACTCCATCCGGGCATATCCATGTGTACCAAATTCTCCGGCCGTGTCGTATCATCCATGTAGTGCTCCACAGCATTGAAATAAACTTTGGTATCCCAGACCTTTACCAGACCTTGCTCAAACAATTGTTTATAGGATGCGGATGTAATAATCGCCCGTGATAGCCAAAGGTCCATGGGCAAAGCTGGGAAACCCACATCTTTTGCACGGTCAAATATCGCATCTACCCGGATGGCAGAAAGTGGGCTTGTCTTATAGGCTAGACCCAATGATGCATTCAGTTTATTAAATTGTGAGTGCAGCACTTCCTTGTCATTTCCGTCATAATAATTACCGGCTTTCCGAAAGGCAATGCTGCCATCAGCCACGAAGTTATCTGTTGAATAGAACAGATTTCCAAGGTTAAATGCTTGCTTATTGTTAAACTCGAACCCTGTCTGATACGCACCGCCTACTTTTTGCTCCAGACCAAAGGGGGTACTTCTCCTTTTTAGATCTATACTTCCAGCCACTGTTGCCCCATGCATACTCCCCTCCTGACCTGACTTGATATCAATGGAAGACAGGTTATTGCTCTCCACATAGGAAGTAATGGGATCCATCTTATCCGTACAGGCGCCAAAAATATGCATACCATCAATTGTGATTGTGGAACGCTCAGTACTCATGTTATTCAGTAAGGGTTCCCATGCATAGGCCCCACGTTTGATAAAGCTGATACTCTCTGATGAAGCCAAAAACTCATCGACAGAGACAGCCATTTTCATATCGCTTTCGATCTTTCGCTTGATTATAGCCTCAACCTTGACTTCTCCCAATCGTCTCGTTGTATCTCTTTTTACCGGGATAATTTGTCCATTAACATCCAATCCAAGAGAAAGAATAAAAAGAATTAGACTTAATTTCTTCATGACTCTTAGAATAAAATATCGAGATGTAGCTCGCTCTTACGTCCTTCCACTCCCGGTGTAAAATCCTTTGGCACCTCGGTACCGCGGATCACTTTTCCAGCTGGATCCAATAGGATAAAATTTAATGTCCAATTTCCTGTCATGGTATAATTTACCACACCATGGTATAAACCATCCTTGTCCTGTAACAAATCTTTGTTGTTAGGAGATGAGTGATTGCCCATGGAAGGTTCAGGCATGCGCGGGTCTAACTTCAACGTATAACGCTCAACCTGCGAATAGGAAAATTGCAGTTGATTAGTGATCTCCTTCGCCGAAGAATCAAGCAACTTGTTCAATTTATAGATACCAGCGACCAATTTATTTTCGGCGACATTTGGCTTCTGCGGAGCAATCAATGCGATGACATACTGCTCATCATCCCCCCCTGTAAACATCGTCATATTCAAATTTTTATTCGGCTGTTGTCTAACCGACACCTCTTTTATCAAGGAGAAGGATTGATTACCGACGGTAAAATTGATATAGAGTGCCCAACTACCCGCGGCATCGCTTTCGGTAGTGAAAACCGTATAACCTGAAAAATACTTATCCGCCGATTTATAATCGAAATTATACCGATTTGGACATGAACTCTTCTCTCCCATGACAGTGGTCCTAATAGGCAGAAATGTAAGATCCGACACTTCCACGGGAGTATTTGTTTGTGTATTCTTAATTCTTACGCGGATATCATTATAACCACGATATAATACACCATTTAAAGCTTCTATACTGACCGTATAATTAGCGGTTACAGCATTTGAGACTTCCTTAAATTCAGTATTCTCTTCAATTACATCTCCCCTTTCGGCTTCATAATTTGTTTTTCCTTTTGTACATGATCCGAGAAACACACACGCAAGAGCAGCATAAAAAACTATTGTTTTTACCAATATACTTACCTTCATAAAAATACCATGTTAGCTTAGTTAACAGGTAATCCGTTGTAGTACAGGCTCAAGAATGGTTAGAAGAGAATAACATATAGACAGTGGACCGCGCCTATCAGAAAGGTAGCCGCAATACATATCCTATCCTAGAAATTTTTCTAAATTACCCGGAACCCGTCATCCAAAAACAGACAACCTGTTCAAATAAAGTTTTCATCTGTTTAATTTTGTTATTCATTAGTCCATTTTCCTTTTAAGGCATTCACGCTGCCTTAGGTGGTATCAGGTGTGATGGAACCATCAGAATACACTATTGCTTAAACACGATGAAGTGAACATGAGGAATTATTTGTCGCTATAAGCGATCAGCAAAAAACTCATGATGATTTCTAAAAATGGATTTAAACTAATGGGGGGTGGAAAATGGTAAAAATAGGTCTGTAAGAATAATTTTCGTTGTATTCAGGGAACGAGCGTTCCGCTAAATCTTCTTGAAATAAAGAAGAGACCTTAAAGTCAAAATTTTGAGAATTATTGATAAAAACGACGTCGATAATACGTGATTCAAGGTTCTTTTGCTCCTTTTCTTCGTGTTCACGCATTTTCTTCATTAGGATACATTGTCCTCTACACGAAAGGGCATTTTCATTGAAACGGTTGATACATTCGTAGCGTGCAATGTAATCTCGATTCAGCTCAAAAATGGACCACAGCCATACTGTTGAGAAGCTCTGGAGGAGCATCAAAGGCAATAAAATCCATATGAACTGTCTAGCTTTCATCTTGTGAGTTCGGCAAATATATAAATGAATCCTTGATTAAACAAATTCAATAGGAACAATATAGTCCCCAGGTAAGGTTTTACCTGGGGACTGAAAAATCAAAAAACAACTTATTTTGGTACAACTGTAAGCACGGCTTTTTTATTACCGGCTGTTAGATCTAAGGTAAATGTATACGTTTTGCTAGCTTCCAACATTTTACCGGTTTTGATACCCAAATTTCCGGAATCACGCCCATTTTTACCATCACCAATAAAAATCAGATCACTCGACGTTGTCACGTCCGTACCACCAAATTCTCCGCCCCAGCCCTTCTGATGGAAAAACTTAAAGTTGATATTATCGGTATTGATAGACTCGCCTGCTCTCAATGTAATTTGGTACTTTTTATTACCCAATGGGGCTAAACAGAGTGCTTTATCTGTATTCCAACCTACCTGATTACTGGATACTTTTGGTTTTCCAACGCCTTCTCCAATAATCCATACAGCTCCAGTACCATCTTCCTGCAATTTAGCAAGGTCATTCCCGGCCATGGCCTCAACGACAAAGTACTTGAGTGCGAAGTCAGCAGTAATCCGATATTTCCCTGTTGCTCCTTTAAACGATATGCCCCCATCTGCGGATTGCGTAAAAAAGTCAGGATCAATCCACCAATTTTGTAGATCCGCAATACCTTCAAAAGTCGCTGTTTCCCCTTGATTTAACACCATCTCAACTTTAGAATGCTTATCATCAAGACTGCTGAACAACGATCCATTAAGCAATACGAAAATAAATGGCGAGGCTTGATACGTCAATGTATTAAATTGTATAGGATATACGCCAGACGTTGAATTTGAAAACGGGATCTCAGCTTTAGAACCAAAATCAACAGCATTATTAACCCATCCAAAACTCATGGCATTACCTTGTTCGCCAACCTTTGGTGCTTGAATATAGCCCTTTACATCTGCCGAAAAATTCTCGTTTGCTGCATATTGGTTTCGTCCAGTCTTCTCCATGCGATAGGACTTTGATTCGGTAACCAAAGTGAGGTAAGGAAAGTCCGGGCGACTTAAGTTTATATCAAAGGATTGTTCGGTTTTCTTCTGACTAATATTCTGCAAAACAAACTTAATGGTCGCTTTCCCATCCGGAATGTCTTTCAAAAAAGGAACGTAAATTTTTCCGCTGTAGTCGCCGTTCTCTTTTGTACGAATCGTCGTTTCAGTAACCTTGTCATCTGTAAAATACAACTGCGCTTTCAGCGTAGACAAAGCAACTTCGCTATCCGATACATGGATATTAAAGACTAGGCTATCGCCAAAATGGGCTACAGAAACGTCGGATTTCAATTCAATTTTGGGATCCCCAATTTGATAGGCATATTTTTCATCCTTTTTACAGGAACTTACCACAGCTATTACTCCCAATAGTACATTGATGAGATATCTTTTCATAATCCCAGTATTTAGTTTTTCCAACGATAAGAGACGACTGAATTTGCAGGAACCTCATAGTTAAAATGATGTTTACCATCTGCCAGTGTAATTTTCCGGTTGTCATTCGATTCATTCAACAACACTACAGCATAGCTTCCGTCTGTATTCTGAAAGGCACTATAGACCAGTCCTGCAGCGGTATATCCTGTAGCGCCAATACGTGTCGCACCGGATTTGACTACAGACGACAGATGTCCTACAATATAATAATGCGAATTGCGCGTGATACTCTTGTAATTTGACTTGCTAATATCAACGGCACCATAGCAGGTCTGACAACCGCCCTCGCGATTTGGCCCCTTATCCGTATCCAGCATCAAATTCCAAACAATAACACCCTTGCTCCAATTGTTTACAGTCCCTAGCGCCACTTCGCGCATATCTTCCATTAAACGCTTTTCAAGATTACGCCCATCATTCCATTCCCCGATAGATGTCTCTGTAAAAACCAGTTCCTTATCCGGACGCTGATTATGAATATCAATTAACTCCGCTTTATCACCACCATAGTTGTGATAAGCTGCGCCAGCAATAAAGGAAGCCGCTCCTGCATCATTATAGATTTTGATAGGATAATCTTCCTGGTCAGCCATATTATCGTAATTATAGTTATGGTCAAATGCGTAGATCTTCGTAGCAATACTGGCAGCCTTAAGCTGTGGGCCTAGAGATTGTTTGATAAATGCTTGTTGCTCCTGCCATGACATGTACATTGAAGCAGAATTTTTTCGATTCAATGGCTCATTTTGAACGGTAATTGAATAAATATTAATGCCCTCCTTCTTCATTGCCTGAAGCCATTGTACAAAATACCAACCGTAATCCTGATAGTATTTCGGATTTAATTGACCGCTGGTCCAGGAATCAAAAGGTTTTAAATCTGTCAGATTATTGACCTTCATCCATTTTGGCGGAGTCCATGGCGATCCCATAATTTTGACGTTTGGATTGATGGCTAGAATCTCTTTCAGCACAGGAATAACATATTGCTTTTCTTCTGACTGCAGCCCAAAATTTTCCTTTCCTTCCTTGTCCCAACAGGTATACTCGCTTAATGAAAAATCCGAACATCCGATAGCAATACGAATATAGCTCATGCCCATACCATCTTTATCGGAGAACGTCTCGGTAAGAAATTTCGTCCGATCCTCCTTACTCATTTTCATCAGATTATAACAGGTAGAGCCCGTTATAGCAGCACCAAATCCGTCCATTGTCTGAAACTTCTGATCAGGATTTAAGGAAATCGTATTGGGCGACATATTAAACTTTGTGCTAAAATCGACATATTTTTTTGTCAGATCATAAGCACGGTTTGTATTAGTCATTACAATAGTGACATCGCCAGATTTTTTGATATCATCACCTTGTGAGGGTGTGAAGCTATCACGGTTACAAGATGTTGCTGTGATCAGACAGGACAACAAGAATGTATATATCATAGTTTTATTATTACGTTTCATAAAAAATTAAATAATTAGTATCCTGGATTCTGAACTAAGTTAGGATTCTGGTCAATTTTAGGTTGCGGAATCGGCAGACGGTAGGAATTCTTTGTGAACGGATATACCTGCGCCTTTCTTCCTGAGTCTTTCGCATACACAGCATTCATGACAACTTCCACCTTATCCAAACGAACCAGATCAAACCAACGCTGTCCTTCGAAGGCTAATTCTAAGCGACGCTCTTTTAAATATGCTTCCAGCAAAGCATCTTTATTCGCACGAACTCCAGCAGATAATTTGGGCAATTTTACACGCGTACGGATCTTATCAATAATATCAGCTGCCCCCGAAAGATTTGACCCCAATTGGATCATGGCTTCAGCTTTCAATAACAAAATATCGGCGTAGCGGAGCTTGACGATGCTACTCATGCCCGAACGCAACTTAAACATAAAAGGATAATGGCTTGATGGGTAATAGTTGCTCCAGGTTGTTGTATAATAAACAATAGATTGTGCCATCCGAATTTGATCTGCTTCATTCGTATATGCTTGTATCAAATCACGTGATGGTGTGACCCATTTGGCCCATGTAAATGCATTGTCGTAATTAGACAGGTCGCGACCAAACATCCAGGTCGCCCAGTTTCCAGATCCAGGCATAAATTGCGCCTCTAAAATTGATTCTTTTGTATTTCGTTGCGCTAGGTCTGTCTTGGCCGCATTCAATTCATATAAATCCCCATAATTGGGATTCAAATCAAATCCATCTCCAGTCAATGCGTCCGCATACTGAATAACTTTATTATAATCCCGGAGGGGTTTTTCCGCATAGAGTTTTACCAACATTGCCCGGGCTACGGATTTTGTAAACAAGGTTTTATTCGCATTGTTATTGACCGGGGCATCAACCAGGGCCTCCAACAGATCCTTCTCGATCTGTTTATGCGCTTCCTCTTCAGTCGCCTGCTTGGGGAAGTACTCCGGGTATACGGCTTCGATATTTTCCGCGGTAATATCTTTTCCTTGTGTTGTAATTACTGGAATGGAGCCAAATATGCGCACCATATCAAACATCGCCAGTGCCCGAAAGATTTTACCCTGCGCCTTGTAAACTTTGATGTCAGCATCACTAATGGATTTATCCGCAACACTATCAACATTGATTATTAAACGGTTGGCCCGCGCAATATCTTCAAGATAACGTGTCCAATCGCGATCAACAACGGAGTTGGATCCCTCAATAGAATTATTTTCAAATGGTACAACTTCGGCACCTGTTGTTCCTGCGTACGCATTATCAGCATGGGAATCGCCGATCAACAATAGGTCCAGATACCAATGCTCTTGCCTATCTCGCATCTGTTGGTAAATCCCAGAAAGAAAATTATCTACCTCGCTTCTGTTTTTAAAGACGATCTGTGTTCCATTTTCTGTTTTACCCTGACTAACATCTGTATAACTGTCCAGTGGATCGCGATTTAGCGAGCAAGAAGCCAGCAACAAGCCTGTCATGAACATCGGTAAAAAGTATTTAATATTTGTTTTTTTCATCACCATTCAATTAAAATTCTACATTTACACCAAGTACAAAAGATCTATTTTGTGGATATGTCCCCCAATCGAGGCCTTGTACTCTTCCCGAATTCCCCCACTGGTTTACCTCCGGATCCATGCCTGAATATTTAGTCAGCGTAAATAGGTTACTTGCCGAAAAATAAGGCTGAATCTTTTGAATTCCAATCTTTTTCAAACGTTCAGGTGCGATAGAATAACCCAATGAAATATTTTTTACGCGCAAATAGCTTCCATCTTCTACAAAATAAGATGAGTTTTTAATATCAAATCCTGCTTTGGGCACATGTGTAATCTGTCCCGGAACGCGCCAGCGATCGAGTACAACTGTTGTTTGGTTACGACCATCATACATTCCTTCTGTTTCCATTCGGCTCGCATTGAAAATGTCATTCCCATAAGTACCCTGAAGAAATATACTTAAGTCAAAATTTTTCCAGGAAAAGCTATTTGTCAATCCATATACAAATTTTGGATTGGGATCTCCAATATAAGTCAGGTCGGAAGGGGATGTTTTGCCATCACCATTCAAATCTCTATACATTAATTCACCTGTCTCCGGATTTACACCATCAGAGATATAACCATAAAATCCACCTAAAGGCCTTCCGGGTTCATTCCTAACGACAGTTGCGTTCACTAGATTATTTGTAACCGCATCATTGTAGATTTTTGTAAAGACGAGCTTATCCAGACGGTTCTTGTTAAAAGAAATATTAAAATCCGTATTCCATGTAAAATCTCCTGTTAAATTCTTGGAGTTTATTCCGATCTCAAATCCCTTATTAGTCATCTCGCCCTCGTTTCGTTTAATTGTACTCGCCGAAGAAGAACCTGTAGGCAAGCTTACTTCCATCAGCATATCTGTTGTTTTTTTATGGTAGTAATCTAAGGTCAGGTTCAATCTGTTATTTAATGTAGAAAAATCAATCCCCACATTTGCCTGGGTAGTCGTCTCCCATTTTAAATCTGTCGCTCTCAATGTAGTCGAATTCCCAATATTCGGCGGGGAATATTGGTATTTGTCTTCAAACCAAGGTAAGCGCTGAATCACATTGAACGAAAGATAAGAGTAGTCTCCAAGTCCAGATTGGTTTCCAGTCTGCCCCCATCCGCCACGTATTTTCAGATCATTGATCCAGTCTACATCTTTCATAAAATCCTCCGCTGATAAGCGCCATGCAGCCGACACCGAAGGAAAATATCCCCAGCGACCGGAAGGGCTTAATTTAGACGATCCATCCGCACGCATATTTGCAGTTACCAGATATTTTCCATCGTAATTGTACATCGCACGGGCAAAATAGGATAGGATGGCCCAATTGGACGCTCCAGAGCCGGTTCCATTCCATGAAATCTTGTTTGCCGCATTTAGTGTCTGGATAATTCCGTTGGCATAGTTCGAACCATAAATATAACTATTGGAATATTTTGAATCTGTCCAAGATGAACCTGCCATCGTCTCCAAGCTATGTTTTCCAAAGCTTCTGCTGTAAGTCAGCACATTGTCCCAAGTCAATACCGTGTTTGTGTTGCGTGCGTCAGAGGCCTCTCCAAATTGATTTCTACCCTGTTGCGTAATCCAAGGATCTAAAAATGTTGTCAGTACGCCCGACCGTCTATCCATTGAAAATGAAGACTTCCAGGTTAAATTAGGCATAAAGGATATCAATACACTTCCTGTTGCCAATAATCTATTCTCCCGATTATTGTTATTCTTGGTTCGTTCGAGATTTTCTAAAGGGCTGTTTATATTTAGTCCATTGAAATTGGTATTGTATCGATCAGGAAACAAAGGATCCCATATAGGTGCATAAGTAGGCGTATTGATGATCGAAGTAACTACTCCCCCACGATTAGATCCGTTGCCCGAGATAATCCCGTTGGTATTGTAATCCGCATAAGATAAATTGGCGTTAACCTTCATCCATTTTTTCACCTGATTATCTATATTCGCTTTGAAGTTATAACGTCTAAAGAATGAACCTTGCAGTGTGCCTTTTTCTGTCAGATAACCTCCGCCCAAATAATAGCGTAATTTCTCATTACCATCAGAGATTGATAACTGGTAATTCTGTTGAACTCCGGTTTTATAAGTTTCCTTAAACCAGTCTGTTTGATCAGTAAGCCCTTCTGGCAGCTTTACATAACCTGTCTCATCCATCAACTCCTTGTATTGTGCGGTATTCAACACTTTTACGGTATTATTTACCACATTTGCTGTAGCTTGCGCTCCCAGGGTAATTTTAGCTTCCCCAGCTTTTCCAGATTTTGTGGTCACAAGAATAACACCATTTGCTCCACGCGACCCATAAATAGCTGCCGACGAAGCATCTTTTAAAATCTGAATGTCCGTTATATCACTTGGTGATAAAAATTTGATGTCCTCAACAGGTAGTCCATCGACAACATAAAGTGGGTCATTTGAACCATTGAATGAGGTTGTACCCCGGACTTTAATTGACATCTCACCACCGGGCGCTCCATTGGGTTGGATCACAGAAACACCTGCAGCCTTCCCTTGTATGGCCTGCCCCAAACTTACGACCGGCCTCTTCTCCAAATCTTTGGTCGACACAGAGGAAATTGCAGTGGTTACATCTTTCCGTTTTACGGCACCATAACCGATCACAATAACGTCTTCAAGTACATTGGTCGATGCGTTCAGCTGAACAGTCATTGTACTATTAGCCGGCAATTCTTTATTGTCGTAGCCAACAAAACTAAATTGAAGAATACTACCTTGAACAGCTGAAATTTGAAAACGCCCATCTCCGTTACTGGAAACCGCATTACTGGTACCTTTCTGTGTAATTGTTACGCCAGTGAGTGGTTTCTGATCCTGGGCATCAAGCACCCGTCCACTGACCTGAATACGGTCTTGTGCAAATACCGAATTCAACCAGGTACACAAGAAAATCAGCCCCATGGAAAAGGTTACTTTTCGAGTAAAGTAAATCATATGAAATAAAAAAATTGGTTATTGTTTTGTCTTTGGTTATTCCAAATTGCGAGGAGTTTCCCCTGCTCCATCGCTTAAAACAAAACTAGTAGGACCCAGACAGGAAAAAAAGCGACGGTACTAAAAAAGTACCTACAAAAAAACATAAGATACTAAAAAACAATATCATACGAAAATAAATATAAGATAAAAAGTACCAAAAAGAGATCGAATACAGCCTTGTATTATTAATAATTTGGTATTTATCAGTTGATATTAAGATCGATCAATGGTTGCAATTTGACAAACAGCAGCCTCAAAGTCATCGCGATGACCAGCTGCTTTGTTACGTACCTTGGTCCTATAGTTATAAACTGTACGAAGGGAGTATCTAAGGAAACTGGCAATCTTAACCGAGTCATCTATCCCCAGACGAATCAGGGCAAAGATACGCAGTTCTGTATTGAGCAGTTCGTTCTTCTTCGGATATATCTTCTCATCCTCCTGAAGAAGAGCGTTAAATTCATCAACAAACGTTGGATAAAGGTTCAAAAAGATCCGATCAAAATTGATATAAAGTTGTTGTACCTCCCTTTCTTCCATCTGTGTCGATTTCAATTGCTCCCGAATTGCTTCCCACTGGTGATTGGATGCTTTTTTCAGTAAAGCTTTTCGTATATCCTCCATTTTGTCGATATAGCTTGAACACATATCAAAAAATTGCGCAATATACTCCTCTTTAATGTGATTGGATTCGGAGAGCTTTAAATTCGTTTGATTGATTTCAGTGTTCAACGCGCGCAACTGCTGATTGGTTCCGGACAATTCGGATCTGATCCTGCGCAAATGCTGTACTTGGCGATAGATCACTATCAAGCCGATAATTACACCGACCAATAAAATACTGACCACAACAACCAAAGCGATCAATTGCTTATTCTGGGTATTGATTTTCTGTTGGTATGCGGCATTAATGATCGGATAGGAAGAGGTGCCTTCGATAATCCGATAACGTACTTTACATAGCATCGCATCATCAATCGCCTTTTCAATATAACGAAAGGCACAATCAAAATCCTGTTTGTCATAATAAGCTAGCGCTAAATCATGAAATGAAGCATTGTCACGATTTGCCATTTCAATATCTGCACTTGCTGACACAGCCAGATAGTAAAGTTGACCAGCCGTATTTTTTTCGTATTTATAGATCAAGCTCATAAAATAGGACAAGAGGGCGCGCTGCTCCAAGTCTTTCTGATTTTCCGTCCAAAGTTTAAAAAATTGCTTTTTAGCATCTTCCCGACTGCCATTAAATAAGGTTTTTACCGCAATGGTCGTCCGGTATTCCAATGAAGATGTCGGTAAGACCTTTAATAGCGAATCGCGATAACGTTCACTCGCCTGATAATATTCCTGGCGGTTGTTACTTTGTCCGTAATGACTATAAAATGAGCTATAGGTATCGTAATATTTGGCCAAAAGTTTGGTACCAAGGCCTGCGGGACTAATCTCATTCAACAATTTTGACGCCTCAATATAACGTCCAATCGTCGAATAAACCCAGGCTAAATCTAGTTGAATAACTGTATGAAGTGAGTCATTGTTGGCCGGAGCTAATTTTTGGCAAAGCGTGATATAGGTAAGTGCAGCATCGGAATCAAACTTTTTATAGCTCTCAAAAATTTCGTAATTCTTCTCAAAAAAGCGCATTTGGTCAGCTTCAAGTGCTTTCGCTTCTTGTTTTAGTTTGTCCAATTTGTCTTCCCGATTTTTAACATACATCTTCTGATTTTCCATTAGATATTCTAACCGTTGAAAAATCTTGGTACTATCCGAATAGTCCTGAGCAGATAGTAAAAAACTTAAATGAAATAGAAAAATGAAAATAAAAATGCGCTGCAACATAATAAAGCCCGGTTCAACATCGTCAAAGCTAAACTACATAAAAATAACAATAAAAAAGAGGACATCTCACGACGGCCCCTTCCCTTAACCCAATTAAGAGTTTAAGAATTAACAAGTTAATTCTTTATCGCATGAAAAATAGTTTTCTTATTATTCCACGGGCAGCTTTATTTCCAACCACCACCCAAAGCTTTGTAGAGTAAAATCTGGTTCAAGGTATTTTCTTTCTCCAATTCGACTTTTCCAATCTGGGCCTCCAAGGATTCTTTTTGTGCTGTGACCACATCCAAAGATGTCACGCGCCCAGCGATAAATAGCTCCTGCGCGGCTTCAATGGATAGATCCAATGCCTTTACATGCTCATCCACAAACGTTCGCCGTTTGCTGATCGCCTCTTGGGTCATGATGACATTTGAGACCTCATTATAGGCATTTACCACAGATTTCTCATAGTTTAAAAATGCAATTCCATAATCGGCCTTTGCAATTTCATACTGTGTCTTCAACTGTCTTTGATTCAATATTGGTAATGTAATTCCCCCAAATAAATTATAGGCTATGGACTTGTCCAGATTAAACAACTTGTTGAAACTGAAACTCTGCAAACCGACAAAAGGGCTAATGGCCACCGAGGGTAAAAAAGCTAGCCGTGACGCTTCCTGACTGTTTGACGACGCCATCATCTTCAGATAGGCCGTTTTGATATCTGGGCGCTGATTGACCAGATCATCTGGCGTCCCGAAGGCCATTCCATGATAGAGATTGGTGTTCTCAACGTACGCACTGCGCTTGATGGGTTGATAATACCGTCCCAGCAATCCGTTGATATGATGTTCCCAAAGTGCAATCTCCTGACTCAATTTTTCTTGAGCAGATTTGGAATTTGCCAATAGCGCTTTGAATTGTTGGACAGACAGCTCGGTAGCATAACCGGCATCTTTCTTTACCTCTACCACTTCAAGGGCATTGGTATGCAGTTCAATATTACGGTTATATACCTTAATCTTTTGATCTAAGGCCATCAGCTCATAATAGGCTGTTGCAATATTAGATACCAACTCGGTTTCCAATAGGCGTTTTCCTTCCTGTTCGGCCAAAAAACCAAAATAAGCAGCTTGTTTTTGGCTTTTTAGTTTACCCCATAGATCAATTTCCCACGAAGAACGAAGTCCGATAAAATAATCGGGAATAAATGGTTCCGGCAGTTTTTCATCACTCTTCAGGTTATCAGAGAAATTCGAATCATAATTACCGATGCCCGATTCTGTGTAGTGCCCATATTTACGTATTCCCCCTTCAACAGCTGCTTCAACTGTGGGGCCTAATGCGGCCTTCCGCTGTTTGAAATAAGCCTGTGCTGATTCAAGCCGTAAGATTGCTTGACGAATATCAATATTATGCTGCAAAGCGGAATCAATCAATGCGACCAGAAGCGGATCCTTAAAGATTTCCCGCCAGGACCGATTACCCACATTTACGCTATCCATAGCAGCCCTTTCTGAAAATGCTGTCGGTACGGCAATTTTTTCAGGCTGTGCCGCCTTCTTGGGGACCGAACAGCTACCAAAAAGAATTAGTGCAGCAATCACTAACGATGTCTGTTTTATGACCTGTTTTTTATTCTCCTTTTTTGAGAATAAGATGACCAGTCCCGGGATAACAATAACACCTAATATCGTCCCGATAAGCATCCCTCCGACCGCAGCAGTACCGATACTCCGATTCCCCAAAGCTCCGGCACCACTCGCCATCATCAACGGGATCAATCCGGCGATAAAGGCAAAAGAAGTCATTAAAATAGGGCGTAAACGAGCGACAGCCCCTTCAATTGAAGCTGTTACAATATCCATTCCCTGCTTGTATTTCAAGTTGGCATATTCCACAATTAATATGGCATTTTTGCCCAAAAGACCAATCAGCATGACGAGTGCTACCTGCGCATAAATATTATTTTCCAGACCAAATATTTTCAGGAAAATAAAGGCTCCAAAAATTCCGGCAGGTAAACAGAGGAGAACTGGTAATGGCAATAAAAAGCTTTCGTACTGAGCACACAACAACAGGTAAACAAAGAGTAAACAGAGTGCAAAAATATACAAAGCTTGATTTCCCGATATCTTTTGTTCACGCGTCATCCCGGACCACTCAATACTATAGCCCTGCGGTAAAGACGATGCAATCTTTTCTACTTCGTCAATGGCTTGTCCCGAACTAAAGCCCGGAGAAGACTGGCCGGTGACCATCGCCGAACTAAACATATTGTACCGTGTAATCTGTTCAGGTCCATAAATACGCTCCATGGAAATAAAAGCATTATATGGTACCATCTCTCCCGTTTCATTCTTGACATATAAACGGAGTACATCCTCAGGTCGCTGGCGATACTCGGGTCCTGCCTGTACCATCACCTTATACATTTGCCCATAACGGATGAAATTGGTTGCATAGAGGCTCCCCATCAAAGTTTGTAAGGTATTCATCGCATTTTCTACCGATATCCCTTTCTTAGCAGCCATATCGTAGTCAACTTTCAGCATATATTGCGGAAAGTTGACATCAAAACTGGAACTGATATCCTGAATGACTTCACTTTTCTCCATATCCTCCATAAACTTCTCCAGTACCTCTGCGGTCTTATTCAGATCCTCATTCCCACTACGGTCCAACAAACGTAATTCAAACCCGGAAGAGTTACCAAATCCCGGAACTGTCGGCGGAGGGAAAAAATCAATCTGCCCATCTACAAAATCCTTTGTTTTCTCGCGCAATTCCTTGATTACATCATCGACCGTTTGATCTCTTTCTTTCCAAGGTTTAAGGTTAATCATTCCCATACCATAGGAAGCACCCGACACCTCGGTAACGATACTATATCCCGATAAAGTTGAAACCGTTTCGACAATATCCAGTTTGCGTGCGACAGAATCTATTTTATCCAACACACGTTCGGTACGATCCACTGTAGCACCCGGGGGCGTAGTCACAGCGACATAGATCATCCCCTGGTCTTCCGTTGGAATAAATCCGGATGGCAATATCGCACTGCTTCCCCAGGTCGCTACAAAGAATCCACCCAACAATAACAAGGTGAGTCCGCGTCGCGCACTTGTTTTCACTAAGATTCCTTTATACCCAAATGCTGTTCGGTCATAAATCGCGTTAAATTGTTTGAAGAAACGATCCAACCAATTATTGGATGGCTTACGGTCGTGCGGTGACCGAAGGAAAAGCGCACATAGCGCCGGCGTCAACGTCAAGGCATTGATCCCAGAAATCACAATGGCCGCCGCCAAAGTCAGGGAAAACTGCCTATAAAATATCCCCACCGGACCGGAAAGAAATGCGACCGGAACAAACACTGCTGACATGACCAAGGTGATTGCCACGACTGCCCCGCCAACTTCCTTCATCGCCTCCAAAGTCGCCTCCATTGGCTGCAAGTGTTCTTCCTCCATTTTGGCATAGACTGCCTCCACCACTACAATCCCATTATCCACTACAATTCCTATGGCCAATACCAATGCAAATAGTGTTAGTAGATTGATGGAAAACCCTAACATCTGCATAAAGAACAAAGCTCCAATCAGACAGACCGGTACGGCTAAAATCGGGATAACAGTCGCTCTAAAATCCTGCAAAAAGATAAACACGACGATGAAGACCAATAGAAATGCTTCCAATAGGGTCTTTATCACCGACGAAATAGACGCATCCAAGAAACGGGACACATCGTAGCCCATGGTATAGGTCATACCAGCTGGAAATGAATTCTGCTTCAATTCGGCCATACGATCTTTTACCCGTTGAATAACTTCCTGTGCATTCGATCCTGGAAGCTGTTTTAACATGATCGAGGCCGATGGCCGGCCATCTGTCTTGGAGACCATTTCATAATCCAGGGAACCAAACTCGACGTCGGCCACATCCTTGATACGAATAATCGAGCCATTGGAATTTGCACGGATAGGCACATTCGCATATTCGTCAATTTCCGTAAACTTTCCGGGGTAACGCAAGACGTACTGCTGCATATTCCGCATTTTGTCGGAACTTATCCCGGTCTGTCCAGGCGCAGCCTCAATATTTTGTTTGCGCAAAGCCGCCACCACATCCTCTGCAGAGATATTATAGGCGGCCATACGATCGGGTTTTACCCATACGCGCATCGCATAGTCACGCATCCCCATAATCTGGGCCAGACCGACCCCCTCGATACGTTTTAACTCCTTCAGGATATTAATATCTGCAAAATTATAGATAAAACGTTCGTCAGCAGTTTCATCGTCAGTGAACACATTCAGATACATCAACATCGAGTTGACTTCTTTCTCTGTCGTTACCCCGGCTTTAATGACCTCTTCGGGCAACTCATCGAGCACTGTTGTCACCCTATTCTGTACGTTTACCGCAGCAATATCCGGATCTGTTCCTACCTCAAAGAAAATTTGGATCACCGTACTTCCATTATTGGTCGATACAGAGTTCATATAGGTCATACCGGCAACACCATTTATTGCTTTTTCCAGTGGAATAGCCACCGCATTGGTACTTACCTCCGCATTTGCCCCCGTATAATTGGCATTCACCACCACCGAAGGGGGCACGATATCCGGAAACTGTGTAATAGGTAATGTAAATAAGGCCAGCAACCCTAAGAGGGTAATAAAAACCGATATGACCAGCGATAATATGGGTCTTTTTATAAATGTTTCAAACATAATTTATCCTCCGCTACAGCTTCCTTAATTTTGGATTAATCTTCATTCCATTACGCAAGTTTTGCACACCTTCATAGACCACTTGGACCTTTGGATCAAGACCACCTTCAACAATATAATAATGCCCTACACGAGGGCCCGCAACAAAGGGGGTCATCTTGACTGTACTATCAGGTTGCATCGTATAGACGTATGTTTTGTCCTGAATTTCAAACACCGATTTTTGATGTACAAATGCGTGCTCCCCAGTTTCCATTGGCACGGCAATCTTACCGGTTGCCCCATGTTTTAAGATATGCTCTGCATTGGGAAATTGTACACGAAGAGCAATAGAGCCAGTATTTGCTTCGAATTCACTTTCGACAATATGAGCGACGCCTTCATGTGGATATAAGGCTCCATTCGCCAAGATCAATTTTACAGTTTTGCGGGTCTCTTTACCATTCATTTTATCTTGCATCATGGTTAAGTATTCCCGTTCTGAAATATCAAAATATACGTTGACCCGACTTAAATCAGAAATCGTAGTAATGAGACTTCCCTCCGTCAGTAGCGAACCCTCTTTTAATAAAATCCGATCTATCCGACCATCAAAGGGTGCCTGGATAACCGTATAATCCAATCTTGTCTGAGCTTGGTTAACTAAAGCACGGGCTTCCTCGATTTTGGAATTGGCGGCCTTCAACTGAATTTTCAATAAATTGTATTCCGAAGGGCTAACAATATTTTTATCCACCAATTTTTGGGTTCTTTCCATCTCAAGCTTTATTTTCTGCGCTTCGGCAATGGAGTTATCATATTGCGCTTTCGCCTTGGCGAGTTCTGAACGATATTCTTCGTTGTTGTATCTGAACAATACCTGACCTTTCTTTACCCAGGCCCCCTCGTCCACAAAGATTTTATCCAAAAAACCATTTAGCTTGGATCTGATCTCTACATTTTTCAAAGCCTGAATATCTGCAATATATTCTTGGTAGACTGTAGTATCCATGACAATCAATGGTGTAACGGGAATATTTTTAATTTCTTCTTTTTGCTCGGCATTCGCATTAGAGGAACGACAAGAAGCCAGCATCCCAACCGTACCCAATAATAGGCACAGCGCAAGTAATTTCTTCATAAAAACGATAAAATATAAAATGTTAAACTAGATGGGAGCTACATTAATATTGCATAACAACGCAAGGAAACAACTGTCCTGTGACACGATTAACAAAAGTTAAAACAGTAGTTTTATAGACTCCGATAGAAAAGTAAAAGGAGAATACCTAGAAAGGCCGGAACCTATACAAGAATTCATAATATCCCGGTCGACAGAGCGTCTTTGACCGATAAAAAGGATGTACCTTATCCTTCGAAAAGCATAAGGCAGTAAATACAATCCCAAAAACAAATATAAAGATGGATAGTACCTGACTATTGACAGAAAATATACGATAATCGTCCTGCAATAATACTTTCTCTTCCTGTGAAGGATGAATAGGTTCTAAATCCAATACATCATCCAAAAAATATTCCACGATCGTTTCTCCAGCATGCAAAACCTGTCCTGTCGCTGATGAGAATGACTCATACGTCAAGAGATTGAGATACGCAAAGAGTGTTAGAAGATGGAATAATTTACCTAACATATCGAATTTTCGAACCACAAAGGTATGATTTTAAACTGCCAAGATTATTTTATTAATGTAAAAAAACCATGACAGCAATTGGATTCGTCATCATGGTTTTTTAATATTTTACATTTTATGAGATCAAACTGTACATTTCATTTGATCCTAAAAGGCATTTTTACTGAAGCTTTATCTTAACGTTTTTCATTACTGAAAGAATATGGTGCATCTTCTCTCTTGATGCCCCTATTTCTATTCGGCTCTGCACTCATCTTGAAATCCAGATTTGCACCGTCCAATAGGTCTGAATAACGGATATAGTTTTTATCATAAGCTTTTCCGTTCCAGAAAAGTTGATCCACATAGACCTGATCTATCCCCTGTTGCTTTGCATGGATATGCACTTCTTTTCCACCTTCGAGTTTCAATGTCACTTTATCAAACTGAGGCGAACCGATCACATATTCTCCCGAACCTGGGGACACAGGATAAAATCCCAGTGATGAAAAAACATACCAAGCTGAGGTCTGTCCATTATCCTCATCTCCACAGTAGCCGTCTGGCGTCGGGAGATACAGTTTATCCATTATCTTACGAACCCAGTATTGTGCTTTCCATGGTTCTGCTGCATAATTATAGAGATAAGGCATATGTTGAATAGGCTGATTACCATGTGCATATTGCCCCATATTCATCACTTGCATTTCACGCATCTCATGGATCATGCTACGGCTTTTCATTCCTTCATAACTTGGGATAACGAACACGGTGTCCAACATGGAAACAAAAGATTTATTTCCGCCCATCAAGTCGATTAGACCCTGAGGGTCATGGAATACGCAAAAGCTCCAATGCCAGGCATTACCTTCCGTATACTCACGAGACCAAGCGCTAGGGTCAAAATTATCCACAAAAGAGCCATCTGATTTTTTTCCTCGCATCAACTTTGTCCTTGGATCAAAAAGATTTTTATAATTCATTGCACGCTGCGCATAAATGGCTGTTTCGGATTTTGGTTTCCCCAGCGTCTTTCCAAATTCATAAATACACCAATCATTATAAGCGTATTCTAAGGAACGCGCCACATTCTGGTCTACCTTTACATCTGCTGGAATGTATCCCAATTTGTTATAATATTCATGCCCAAAGCGTCCTGTAGAGGAATGTTTGGGATAGGCATTATGGGCTCCATGTTTTAGGGCCTCCCAAAGAAGCTCTTTATCATAACCTTTTCGATCGGTTATCAGGGCGTCTGTTACTATTGAAGCGGAATTATTACCGATCATAGATGCACGGTGTCCGGGTGATGCCCATTCTGGTAAATATCCACTTTCTTTATAAGCATTCACCAATCCCGCTTGCATTCGGTCATTCATGGATGGATAGAGTAAATTCAAGAGTGGAAACAAACTTCTGAATGTATCCCAAAAACCTGTATCCGTAAACATCTCACCAGGTAAAACTTGTCCGTTGTAGGGACTATAATGCATTCTTTTTCCAGAAGCATCAATTTCCGAGAAATCCCGGGGAAATAATGTCGAACGGTAAAGGCAGGAATAAAATGTACGTAAACGATCTATATTGGCATCCTCGACCTGAACACGACCCAATACATCATTCCATTGTTGCTTGCCCTCGTCGGCAACCTGCTCAAATGTTTTAGATGTCACCTCATTCAGATTAAGCGCTGCCTGTTCAAAACTAATAAAAGAAGATGCAACTTTAGCGACTACTTTCTCTCCCCTTTTTAATGAAGGGAAACCTACGATCGCTCCAGCGTGATCATCCCTAACTTCCAGCTGATTGTCTTTAATATTACCATTCGTTACACCCGCCTTGTAGGAAAAAGGCCGATCGAAAGTAATGATAAAATAATTCTTAAAATTATCCGGAACACCACCGCTATTTTTTGTCGAATAACCGATAATTTTATTTTCCTGTGGAATCACTTTAATATATGACCCTTTGTCAAAGGCATCAATAATCACGTACGCCTGATCAGTCTTGGGAAAAGTAAATTGAAATACTGCCGCCCGCTGTGAAGGTGTAAGCTCGGTCGTTACATCATGATCCGCCAGGTAAACGCTATAATAATACGGTTTCACAACTTCAGCTTTATGAGAGAACCAGCTCGCGCGTTTTTCCTGATCAAACTGTGGTTTACCCGTCATTGGCATCAACGAAAATTGGCCATAATCATTATTCCAGGGGCTTGGTTGATGCGTCTGCTTAAATCCCTTGATTTTATCTGCAGTATACGTATACACCCAGCCGTCGCCCATATTGCCCGTCTGTGGTGTCCAAAAATTCATTCCCCAAGGACGTGCAATCGCCGGATATGTATTGCCGTTTGACAGTTCATATTTAGATTCTGTACCGATCAGCGGGTTTACAAAGTCTACTGGTGAAGTTTGTTGTGCCAAACTCAGCCGAGTTACAAAAAGAAAAAGGATGCCGCCTGATAATTTTTTGATATTGAACATAATTGTTGATTTGGTCGATGCCATTTTAAAATCGCCTAAAAAGCTAAAACGTATTAGTAAATATAATCAAGAAATTTAAATATGGCGGACAACTGATCTATTTTCACAAGATGGTTACAAAAAAATCCCACATTCAATGGATTGTTGAATGTGGGATTTTTGTATGCAAATACTACCATCCTGGATTTTGCCCTAGCGCGGGTGACTTTTGAAGTTCAGAATTCAAAATCGGAAATAAATAATGGGTAGGGGTATTAAAAACCCTACTCTCTACAAAAAAACGTTCCATTCGATACTTTTTGTCTCCAATTTGAATTTTACCATTTACATCTTCAACCGGTCGCATCCCATTGATCATGTTCTGAAGCTTAGGGTAAGAATTATTGTTATTCTTCCAATAATTGATGCTTCGTTCACTGTTGGACGCTCCAGCAGCTGTGAACGTTTGATACTTAACTTTTTCTATTGTACTACTAGGTTCCAAGTATAATCTGCTATCGAAGGCCCTTTTATTTTCATAGAAAAACTCTACTCTCCGCTCACGATAGATATATTCGCGCATTAAATTTTTATTCGAAAGCGTGCTTATTGGCATTGGAGCCATGAATGATCGTGTTCTGACCTGATTTATCAGATTATAAATTTCTTGTGTTGGCCCATCTATTTCATTGACTGCCTCGGCATAAATGTAAATAAAGTCCGGTAACCTCCACACGGGCGGAGCACTCAGAATTACACTACCGTTTCTATTCCAGGCTTCCTGCAGGAATTTTCTCAGATAATAGCCTGTACGAGTTGCATTATTTGCTCCAATTTGATCCGCTCCGCTTGCTACATTGGTTTGAGAAGGGTTATTATTGCCACCCCTAAAAGCTGCGCCATGAAATATAATATCTCGATAGAATCGTGGATCTCTCTTGACGGATGTATAAGGACTTCCGTCGTCATATCCATCTTGCTTCGCCTTCGCACTATACACTGGATAGCCAAAGCCGTCAGGAGAAATGTACTCATACTCATCAACTTGCTCTTGAACAGGCATTTGACGAGCTCCACCACCCCTGCTAGGTGGATAGACATCACCAAACCAGCCCTCTCCTTTATACCTTGTAAAAAACAAGACATACTCGTTTTTAAACGCTTCCATATCATAAAACATCTGCCAGAGTCGGGTATAAACAGTAGAATTACTCGTATTCTGTCCACCACTATCCCCGAAGTCCGTATTTGAATATTTTTGGTAAAGACTGTAACGTTTACCCCCGGTTATTGTAAAATCCAACACTGCTTTTGCAGCTTCTTTGGCTTTTACCCAACGCTGTGGATTGCTACTTGCATATTCGGACTCAAATTTACGGCTTCCCGTATACCCTTTTTCCGCAGCTCCATTCCAAAGTGGGGTAGCAGCTAGCCAACGTGCTTCTGCTATTAACCCCAAACAGGCTCCTTTATCAATTCGGCCAAAATTCTGCCCCTCCCACTTTTCCGGAACAGCATTATAGGCGGTAGTAGCATCCGCGACTATTTTATCAATTACTGTATGAACCGATTCCCGTTCAAAATTCATGTTTTCTGTTGCCGTAATAACATGATTGATATAAGGTATCTCCCCATATATTCGGACCGCCATTAAATGGAAATATGCTCTCAAAAAATAGGCCTCTCCTACACGCATAGGTAAAGAGCCTGGTTCAAGAATATCATCCGGCGTATTGTATTTTTTTATTCCCTCCAAAATCACGTTTGTCCGTCTGATACCGTCATACATACTATTCCAAAACTGCCCGTTATCTCCCGGTAGTTCGTTAATATTCCAATCTCCAGTATTATATCTATTCGTAATATTTCCTTCTACGGTAGAGCCTTCCGCTTCATCCGTGATGGCTGCACTTGAAAAATGATAAAACCATGAAATTGGTTGGTTCACGTTCTTAGCTTTGTTATAAACATCTGTAACAAGCTGATTGACTTTTTCGTAACGCGTAAATACCTCATCTTCTCTTAATTGATCATCTGGTAATTTGTCCAAATATTTGTTGCAGCCCGTCATCATCAATACAGCCGTGCACGCTATAGAAAAAATTATATTTCTTATTTTAAACATATTCATAACGATTAAAAATTAAGGTTTATCCCAAAATTGTAGACTTTTAAAATCGGGTACCAGTATCCACTTGCATTTCCCATCTCAGGATCTATACTCAGATCTTTAAGGCCTGACCAAGTAAACAGATTCATTCCTTGCGCATAAATACGCAACTGATTTAAACCGATTCTTTTGATCAGATCTTTCGGTAAATTGTATCCGATTTCAATATTTTTAAGTCTTAAATATTTTGCGTCATATAGGAATAAACTACTGTTGCTGTTTTTATTGTTTTCCGAATTACCGATATGTAGCGCTGGATAAGTTGCCGTTTCAGCTGTTTCTGGGGTCCAACGCCCCATGTGTATCGGTCTTACAGCACCCAGTTTATCCTGATCAAAAGTTGGAAAATCCCATACAGCAGCATCTTTCAGCAAGATAGAAGAATTCAGTGCCCCTTGAAATAAAAGGCTAAAATCAAAACCTTTGTATTGTAATGTAATAGGCAAACCAAATTGGATCTCTGGACTTCGTGGGTTTCCCATAACAGTACGATCCCCCAAATCGGTAATCTTACCATCGCCGTTCAAATCTTTGTAAACAACATCGCCTGGCCCAACGTTACCCCAGGGTTGAAACTGACCTTGGTTCAATTTATCTGCTTCCGCCTGATCTTTAACAAAATGGTCAAAAACATATACAAAGTTTTCATACAAGCGCTTACCTGTTGCCTGTCGATAGTCATACTGACGCGGAACTTCCTGTCTGTAAATTAGCTTATTCCGCGAAAAGGTAAAATTCGGTTTAACGAAAAATCTAAAGTTATCACCAATCATATCCGAATAACTCATTTCAATATCGATCCCTCGATTACGTACCTTTCCAATATTGATAAGTGGTGACCCTTTACCCACTACGCTCGGAAAACCAATATCGTCAGCCCCCAGTTCGGTAATGATATCGTAACGGTAATCTTCAAATACGTCAATACTAAAGTTCATTTTATTCTTTAAAAATCCCATATCAAGACCGATATTAGTCTTTCGGGACTTTTCCCAGGTGATATTTTCATTTGCCAGGCGCCCTTCACGTAGTCCGCTTTGGCCATTGTTAAAATTTTGCTCACCAAAACTATACCCGTCACCGCCTTGGTAAAAGGCCAAATACCCGAATCTAGCATCGCCAGGCATTTTATCGTTTCCGACAAGGCCCATCGATGCCCTTAGTTTAAGAAAACTAAGCCAGTCTTTAGTTTGGTCCATAAATTTTTCCTTACTTACGACCCAACCCAATGCACCAGCTGGAAAAAAACCGTAGCGCTTGCCTTCAATAAAATTTTCAGAACCATTGTATCCAAAGTTAAATTCGGCGAGGTATTTCTCCAGATAGTTGTAACTGAACTGCCCTGTCATTCCCTGATAACGGATATCTACACTTGCCCTAGAGTTTCCAGCATCGTATACGGACTGACTCGAACGATTGAATAATAACATTCCCGTCACATTATGCTTATCCTTAAATAGTCGATTGTAATTAATTTTCCCCTGAATAAAGGTTCTATTAAATGGGCTACTTTGGGTAAATGAATTTCCAACTGTCTGATCTACGGTATACTTATTACCATTGGTATACGTACCGTTATAATATTCGGGATGCATAAACATATCTATCCCTCCACTGGGTTGAAAAGTTGCATAATTCGGATAAACGCGATAACCTTCACTATATGTCCCCAATTCCCTTCTCACCCATTGTTGTTCTTTGGCATCATAAGAAAATACCCCGTCAACAGAAAGTCCTTTGGTGATAAAGTCCATATTCCAGCCCACAGCAAAGCTTCCTTCCAGATAGGTGTTTTTTTCAGTATGGTAACCAGATCTGGTCAATTCCCCTAGTACATTAAAACGATAGATCTGATTACCGAACAATAAACCTGATGGATTATTCAATAAATAATTCTGTGTTGACGACTGACTATTAGGCTCCAAGACTATTGGTAAGTAAGGCGGCTGGGTCATTGCCAATGTCATTAATCGCGACGCAGAAGTCCCCGGTGAGGTACGATTGGTGATACGTGCCCCTAAATTCAACTTTACCCACAGGTTTTTTGTGATATTGACATCAATATTTGACCTAAAATTGTATCGTTGGAATTTAGGTGCTACATTATATTTAGACAAATCAACATGATCATAATTATTGTCCTGTCCCATATATCCGCCCATAACAAAGTATTTTGCGATCTCATTTCCCCCACGGATCGATAGGTTATATTCGTGTTGTGGCGCTGTCCTAAAAATGTAGTCAAAATAGTCCCAATTATATCCCAGACCATCAGAGTTATCACCCTTTGCTCTTCTAAATTTATCTATAGCATCCTGACTAAAGAGTTTCAGATTATCGGTATTACCTCCGGATAACTTTGCATCATTAATCAAAGCTTCATTATAAAGTGTCGCATAATCTGCAGATCCTAAAAGTTCGGGCAATTGTGCAGGCGTATTCAAACCATAAGACGCCTTAAAATCTACGGTGGCTTTATCAGCTGCCTGTCCTCGTTTTGTTGTGACGACAATGACCCCATTTGCCCCACGAATACCATACGGAGCTGTAGCCGCGGCATCTTTCAGGATAGAAACAGTTTCAATTTCATCAGGTGCTAAATAGCTCATGTCACGTTCAATACCGTCAACAATGATGATAGGGGACTGATTTCCATAGGTAGACTTGCCTCGAATAAACAATTCAGACCGATCCACCCCAGGTTCCCCCCCTGCATATTGGTTGACGACCAGTCCGGGTAACCGACCGGCCAGCATGTTATTAATATTTGCCGCCGGACTTTGTACAAGGTCCTTTGTCGTAATTGTAGCAACAGCCCCCACAACATTTCGCTTTTTCTGCGTCGTATAACCTACAACAACAACATCCTCCAGTGCTTTGACATCTTCGACCAAACTAACCTGTATGACTGATCTCCCTTCAAGTGCAATTTGCTGTGGTTGAAATCCGATATACGAAAATGTCAATGTGGCTTCCTTATAAGGCACTTCGATACGATATTTACCTGAAGCATCTGTTTTCGTGGACTTACCGCTTCCCTTTACGACAATACTAACCCCCTGCATGACCTTTCCAGTTGAACTATTTACAACTATCCCTTCAATGACAATACCGTCTTGTCGGAAATAAATTGGGCCAGATTTGGTGTTTAACTCAGCGTGAAGATAAGATGTGCTGCACACTGACAGTGTAAGAAATAATGGAATTACCTTTCTTTTCATAAATTTATTCCTGGTTTACTAATACAACAATTGGTCGACGGATTATTGTGCGCTTAATATGCTGGGTGTGGTTTTAAAAACACTTGCATCCGCACACTAATTCGTTTTAGTAAAAATAAATAGAAAGGGAAAGGAAAGTTGTTAATCGATTGTTAATGACAATTCTCATTACTCACTTCCAGAATAAAGCCAACTTTATAAACTGTTTTTATCGCAACATAACGCGATCTTTTTAACATTTTGCGAATCTTACAGATAAATACATCTAAGCTACGTCCCAAGAAGTAATCATTTTCTCCCCATAGCGCCATTAGTATTTCTTCCCGCCGTAAAACCACATTTGGCTTATTCACCAAGAAAGTCCAGAGTTCAAATTCCCGGGGAGATACTACCTGTTTGGACTTGTCACCAAACTCTATGGTATAAAGCTGATCATTAAGTTTGATATCTCCAACGTTGAGTGATTGCTGCGTACTCAAGTTATGTTTAACCATATAATTTTGAAGCTTGAGAGTTAATTCTTCCACATCAAAAGGTTTAGTTATATAATCATTCCCGCCAAGACGTAGGCCCCGTAATCTGTCTGTTTTCGATAGCCTGGCAGTAAGGAAGAGAACAAATTGATTTTTATTTAATTTTGAAATATATTCCACAAACTGAAAACCATCCCAGTGTGGCAATTGGATATCCACAATAAGAATATCAAATCTATCCGTCCGGTAACGAGCGATTCCCTGTTCTGCAGATACTGCATGGACAACATCGAACCCGCAACCTGATAAATAGTCAAATAGCATACTTGCCAAATCAAGATCGTCTTCAATCAATAATATATGACCATATCTTTGCATCATCTACATATTCACACTGTTGGTATATAAATAACAAATTTTGTTCCCTGTTCTGCAGCCAATTTTACCATTATCCTCCATCCATGTGTACGGATTACCTCCTGAACAAAAAATAACCCAAGACCAAGACCATTAGTGGAAACGTGTAGCTTCCCTCGATATCCTTTTGTAAAAATATGCGGAAGCTGACTTTCGGCAATACCGATACCATTATCCTGAACAGTCAACGCGAGCTCTCCGCGGGCTGAATATCCCAGGTGAACATGGATACACTTTAATTTTTCATGATTATACTTCAAACCATTTTCCACCAGGTTGTTCACCATGGTGACAAACATAAAAGGATGAACAAGTACTTTAGCCTGTAAGGCGTCCTCATCGACTTCAATTTCTATGGTAGCATAATCCGAAGCTAAAACAGCAATATCTTGTCTGATTTGATCCAACAGTTCAGAGAGATATCTTTCCTCCAGAATAATTTTTTCCTGATTGAAAACACTGAGATCAATTGCTTTATTCACGAGCCTGTCCAAACGCTTGATCTGTCGTCCCATTGTCTGAAGTGTTTCCGAAATTTTCACTTTTTCTTCGTCGGATACCTTTGCTGCAATATTGGACAAAGCAATACGTATTGTTGTCAGCGGGGTATTAAATTCATGTGTGACATTATTGATAAAGTCTGAAGCCATTTCTGCCATACGTTTTTGTTTCATCCAGTTATTGTAGGTTCCCAAGTAGAGCCCAACAATTCCAACAATACAACAGCCAGACAATAATAACAGGGGAAGGATAGATTTAATGACAGAAAACCGTGTATTTATATTCCCAACATATAACGTAAATGCAACACGATTTGACATTCTATCATTCGCAGCGATTGCCATCGCTGAAACAAGATTATCCTTTTCAATGAAACTTGGTTCACCTCCTATCGGAATAAAATGATCCTTAGAAAAATCAATTATTGGAATAAAATTCTTTGCATCAAAGGTGATTGATACATCCTTCAACACAAGCGCATATCCGAACTCTTTGTCTAAATGTATTTCCGATCGAATCTCTTCAAATAAACTATCTATCGCTGGGTTACCCTGAAGCTTAAACAGCAATTGCTCGGCAATACTATCCTTTAATTCATCAAAAGCTCTTCTATTATCCTGATGATAGTATTTCAGGCGATTCAAATGGGGCATTAAGGTCGAGTCGACAAGCTTTTGCCCTCCAGGAAACATCTTGTCATTCAAGATATGCCTATCATACACGACCTTAATATCCCGTTTCTCTTTTTGAAATAGTTGACTTCGTTTTATCTCATATGACCGTACAATCATGAGGTATTGCAATATCAAAAATAAAAATAAGCAACAGATAGCTATCCATTTATATACACCTGATCGCTTCATTTTTATTCGTCTATTCAAATACCCTATTTATTTGGTTTGTTACTCATCGTATAGATTAATTCTCCACCATCCATCAGACTCGCATAGGATAATTTTAGATTTTCCAGCACTTTACCGTTCCATGTTACAGATTTGACGTACACATTTTTTTCAGACTGATTACGCGCAGTGATGGAAATGCGTTTACCACTTTCTAGATTGACATTTGCAGATTTCACCAATGGGCTGCCGATCCAATAGGCATCCTCACCGGGCGCCACAGGGTAAAATCCAAGTGCAGTAAACAGGTACCAAGCTGACATTTGCCCACAGTCATCATTTCCTCCTAAGCCGGCGTGGCCATTATGATATTGATTTCGAATAATCTGGCGCAGTCTTTCCTGTGCCTTCCAAGGATTCTGGGTCATGTTATATAAATAGGCAACATGATGAGAAGGCTCATTTCCATGTACATAATTACCGATGATACCATCCCGTGTTATATCTTCGGTATGCTCAAAATATTTATCCGGCAATTCCATCGTAAATAACGAATCCAAGTAGGTCTCCAGCTTCTTTTTGCCGCCCATAAGATCCATCATCTCCTTCGGTTGATGCGGCACATATAGACTGTAGTTCCACGAATTCCCTTCAATAAATCCCTGTCCATGTGTATCTAGGACATCAAACTGTTCCTTAAACTTTCCTTGGGAGTTTTTTGGTCGCATAAAACCGATTGTCGGGTCATAAAGTGCTCGCCAGCTTTCTGCCCGTTTTGAAAAAGTCTGATAGATATCTTCTTTACCCAGCTTCTTTGCCAATTGCGCAATACACCAATCATCATAAGCATATTCTAGTGTATTGGATACCGAAGTACCTGACACATCATCCGGGACATATCCTTTATCGATATAGGCGCCAATTCCCTCATAATTACGGGTATTTGCCGTTTGTACACAAGCCCTTAAAGCAGCTTCCGGATCGCCCTTATAAACACCTTTTAATATCGCGTCGACAATGACGGATACGGAATGATAACCACTCATACACCAATTGTCGTTTGCATAATGCGACCAAATGGGTAGCATTTTCAATACGCTCTGATCGTAATGCGCCATCATTGAAGCGACAATGTCCGAATTGCGGGAAGGATTAATTAAGTTCAGCAGCGGATGGAATGCCCTAAACGTATCCCAAAGCGAAAACGATGTATAATTCGTAAATCCTTTAGCCTGATGTATCTCCTGGTCCAATCCTTTATATTCGCCGTTCTGATCCATATAAATGGTAGGCATCAAACTGGCATGATACATCGCTGTATAGAAGTTAACCAGATCCTCCTTGTTCAACATATCCACTTCAATCTTATGAAGTTCTTTTTCCCAAGCCAATTGCCCTTTACGCACGTAACCCTCAAAATCCCAATTCGGTGCTTCAGCTTCCATGTTGCTGAGTGCATTCTTCATACTTACAGGGCTTAATGCAACTTTCATCTGGATAGACTCCTGTGCTTTGGTATCGAAGTCTAAATGTAACTTGATATTATGGGCCGCTAGATCAGGAAAATTATGCTGCTGGTCAAACTTACGCCAAAAACCATTGTATACGGACTTGCCATCTTCATATTTTGCACCGTAGTTTTTGAAAGGTTTGGAAGTCTTAATCGCAAAATATACGGTACGTGTCCGGGACCATCCATTGGTCTGGCGATAGCCTACCAAGGTCGAGTCATTTAGAACTTTGACAACCGTCCAGACATTTTTACCATCATAGTTATAAATTCCAGCCGTCAAATCCACGACAAGATGCGATGCATCTGCTTGCGGAAAGGTATATCGATGGATCCCGACACGAGTTGTTGTTGTTAACTCGGCCTTAATCTGATGTTTATCCAGCAAAACACTGTAATAGTTGGGTTCTGCACGTTCATTTGCATGAGAATAAGGCGACCTATAGCCTTCCTGAGCTTTATCAGCCGTTCCCGGATTGAGCTGTACCTTACCTTGGGTTGGCATAACCAAAATATCGCCAAGATCAGAATGGCCGGTACCGCTAAAATGGGTATGGCTAAAGCCAACAATCGTTGGGTCGCCATACTGGTAGCCGGCGCAGTACTTATACACATCGCCATTGTATTGTCCATTTATGGCATACGATAACGTATCTGTATCTGGACTGAGCTGCACTGCCCCAAAAGGGACTGTCGCACCAGGGAAGGTATGGCCCATTCGTGCCGTTCCTATCAGCGGTTTGACATATTGAATTAATTTGGTTTCCTGTGCCCTTAAAAAATATGGAATACATAGTAAACCGACACAAACTAAACTTCTTACGTTCATCACTTAAGGATTAGATCTTAGGGTTTTGACTATAAGCACGCCATAATTCATCAATCGTCCTGCCTGTCTGTGCTTTCCAGAAATCATCGGTATATGTTTTATTTCGCATTGCTCCGTCTAGTTTTTTAACAAAATCCTTTTTCACATTTTTATTAATCCAGTAAAGGAATCGTGCCGTCGTACGATATGAATCCGTATATTTTTGTTTCTCCGTAAAGTCTGGCAATTTCCAATTTGCACCGGCGTTGTCTATTCCGTCATCAAACCGAACGAAATCTGCTATTCCCTCGGTAATCCACCACGGACCGGCTCCGTCAGGATAAGCCTGAACAATATGCATGACTTCATGCGTAACAACATCTATATCGCCCGGATTTTTAGCAAACCATTCCGGACTATAGCGTACAATTCCCCCTGCTGTAGCCGCTACACCCTTATAATCCGGATCAATGACAAAAGACACTTCTCTTATGGTCTTGTTATTATATTTTTTCGCCAGCTTAGGGTAATTAGTAAAATACGCCGCTACCAATCTATCCTTTAAGGCTGCACTAAAACCCTTGTCTTTATTAATCCAGATCAAGGTGTATCCATTTTTGGTAATGCTATCAACATCCACCGCTACCTTACGGTCATTCTCGGTATGTTGCCAATTGTCCTGTGCCACAACTGAGCAAGAATACAGTAGGCTTACGATGGCCAATGCTTGTTTCAAAAAATTAAAGTTCATAATCAGAGTTATAATTTGCTTATTTTTTCTTTTTTGACTTTGTTGATTTCACACCCACCTTCAATTCATTCGTCATCGAATAGGGAGCTGCACTTAAGGTAGCCCCTCTATTATAGTTTGGTTTAGCGGCCATATCAAAATTCAGGTTTCCACCTTCATGAAGAGCCTTGTGACTCAACCAGTTTTTACCATAATTTGTTCCGTTAAACTGCAAAGTATTCACATAAACATTTTCACTGGAATTCTTAGGCGCATCTATGGTCAATGTCTTGCCATTTTCAAAAGTTAAGGTAGCTTTTTTAAATAATGGAGCCCCGAGCACATATTCATCTGTCGCTGGACAAACAGGGTAAAAACCTAAGGCCGAAAACACATACCATGCTGATGTTTGACCATTATCCTCGTCGCCACAATAACCGTCAGGCGTCGGTTTGTACATCCTGTCCATGACCTGACGAACCCAATATTGTGTTTTCCAAGGTTGGCCGGCGTAGTTATACAAGTATGGCATATGTTGGATTGGCTGATTACCATGTGCATATTGTCCCATATTGGCAACCTGCATCTCCCGAATCTCGTGGATAATACCACCATAATAACTATCGTCAAAATCTGGAGCCTGAACAAATACAGAATCCAACATATTGACAAAAGTTTTTTCGCCGCCCATTAAATTGATCAATCCTTGCACATCATGGAAAACACTCCAGGAGTAATGCCAGCTATTTCCCTCAGTAAATGCATCCCCCCATTTCAATGGATTGAAAGGAGTCTGGAATTTACCATCTTTATTTTTACCACGCATCAGATTAGTGGAAGGGTCAAATAAGTTCTTATAATTCTGAGCACGCTTAGCATATAAGTCAATCTCAGCCTTAGGGCGATTTAATGCTTTTGCTAATTGGTATATGGTGAAATCATCATAAGCATATTCTAAGGTACGGGCAGCATTTTCATTGATTTTAACATCATAAGGAACATAACCTAGGCTGTTGTAATATTCAACACCTTTTCGGCCAACTGCGGTCATTGGTCCCTCATTATTTGCACCGTGCTGCAAGGCTTCATACAATTTGTTGATATCATAGCCTCGTAGTCCTTTCATATAAGCATCTGAAACGACTGAAGCGGAGTTGTTACCAACCATGATGTCTGCATACCCCGGGCTGCTCCATTCGGGTAGAAATCCACCTTCCAGATAAGCATTGAGCAACCCTTCTTGCATTTCTTTATTGATCGATGGGTACATAAAGTTTAAGAAAGGATACAAGGCTCTGAATGTATCCCAAAAACCTGTTCCGCCAAACAAATATCCCGGAAGCGTCTTACCGTTATACGGACTATAATGTACAGGCTTTCCTTGTGCATCGATCTCGTATAATTTGTTCGGAAAAAATAACGTACGGTACATGGTCGAGTAAAATGTACGCAATTGATCGATATCATCTCCTTCTACCTTAATTTTACCTAAGGTTGTATTCCAAATCTGGCGACCATCCTCTTTAATCTGATCAAAAGACTTATTGCCAAGCTCGTTTAAGTTTAACAGCGCCTGTTCAGCACTGATAAAAGAGGATGCAACTTTGACTTGAACAGGTTTTGATTTATCCTTGACTTTAAAACCAACAATAGCACCGGTATGGTCACCTTTAATTTGAAGCTGACCATCTTTCTTCTCCTTTCCTTCCCAAGTCGCAACGCTGGCAAAAGGTTGATCGAAAACAAGAACAAAATAATTTTTAAAATTTTCGGGCAAAGGTCCGCGCGCATATTTCGAAGAATAGCCAATAATCATATTTTTTTCCGGAATGATCTGCACCTCTGAACCTTTTTCATAAGCATCCAATACGATATAGGCATCATCCGTTTTATTGAAAGAGATTCGAAACATCGCCGCACGTTCAGTTGGTGTCATCTCAGCTGTTACATCGTGATCTGCCAAATAAACGGAATAATAATAGGGCTTCACGATTTCTGCCTTATGCGAAAACCAACTCGCACGTTCGTCCTGATCAAAAACCGGTTTTCCCGTCACCGGCATAATCGAGAAAACACCATAGTCGTTCATCCAGGGAGAAGGCTGATGAGTTTGCTTCAATCCACGGATTTTATCAGCTGTATATTGATACTGCCAACCATCACCATTTTTGCCTGTCTGTGGCGTCCACATATTCATCCCCCATGGCCTCGCTATGGAAGGGTAAGTATTCCCGTTGGAAAGCTCAAATTTGGATTCTGTACCCATTAAAGGATTCACCAGATCAACAGCTTCCATTTGCTGTCCTCTAAACTTCTGAGCCAAAACCGGTTTTGCGCAAAACAAACCCAAGGACAATAATGACCCTAGAAAAACACTTAATGATTTATTCATTATTTAGGATATATATAAATATTTCTACTAAAACGTATTAGTAAAGATATAAAAAAGATTATTAAATCAAAATATGCGCTATGTTTCCGAAGCGGAGGTCTTAAGATTTTTACAATAGGGCTTTATTTTCTTCGGGGCAAAGCCAAAGCGAATATACTTTTCAGTTATTTTGACTATCTTTTAATCAAGTCGGTCGAAATTACGTATTCTTTGGGACTGGAAATTCCTCGGTCTATTTCTTTTAACAGGACCTTCACACAGGTTTTTGCCAAAGGTTCCAAAGGTTGCCGGATACAGGAGATCTTAGGATTCAAAAGATCAAACAATTCATGATCATCAAAAGAAAACAACGGGAAATCAAAATTCTTTCCTTCTTCTGTTCGAAGCGATTTCAGGCCAAGGATACACAGATAATTGGTCGTAAAAAATAAACCATCTAATCCTATATTTTTTGCCACCCAGTTCTGTAAGGTTGTCATACCCTTCTGCCGTAGGTTCTGATAGGACAAATGTAATATCCGTGCTTGCATACCCGTTTCTTCACAAAATAGCAAATAGGCATTTTTACGCGCCAGCATCTGAGGTTGATCCGAATCAATTGTGACCAATCCAAAATTCTCACATCCAATCGACTTCAAATGTGAACAAGCCTTCAAACTACTGTCTCCATTGTCAATATGGACATAATGTGTGGCTACTTCTGGCGAATTTCGGTCAAAAACAACCAAAGGGACTTTATGTTCCAATATCTTTCGCTGGTGTTCTTCCAGATCTACAGTAGGTGCCAGGAGGATGCCTTCGACTTTCTTTTCAAGCATAAAATCAATGATATCCTGCGCATTTTGAGGATCCCCTAATGTACTGCTATAGAGCACATGGTAATCTTTCTTGCGCAAAAGCTCTTCCACATATAGCGCAAAAGGACCGAAAAAGGAATCACCAATATTTTCGACAATAAGGCCAATGGTATTCGAACGCCCCGTAGCCAGGCTCTTTGCCAATGAATTAGGTTTGTACCCAACTTTCTTGACATAATCCAGCACACGCTTCTCAAGCTCTTTACTAATACGAGCCTGCTCCGCTTTATGATTGATCACCAATGAAACGGTTGATTTGGATACATTAAGTTCCTGTGCAATTTCTTTAATAGATTTGGCCATGCGAGCTATTTCATAAAATTAAGTGAAATTAGAAAATAAAATGAAGAATATGCTCTTATTGAGGCAAATGAATATCAACACAATCGTTTGCGTGAATTAACTGGATGCTTTTTTTAGACATGATACCAACTATAATCGTGCTTACTTAAACAATCTAACCTTTTTATTTTAGAGACATTTCGTTGTTTCGACAACATTGTACAATAACAAACAACCTCTTTACGATAATGGGGAGCTCTTGGTGATCATAGTCATATTTACCAAACTTTTACCGCCCAAATTCATGACATTTAATTTAGCTAAAGTAGCTACGCTACACTACTATAACAATACTTAATCTATACTTTAAACCTACTGGGAGCTTATTTCACCAACAACGCGTTGTTAGCCAATTCATATTAAAAAATCTAATTTTTTATTGAGTTTTAATAAAATCCCAAAAGGTAAAAGGAAAATCAGAGCCTCTTTATCAATCTTGTAATGAAAATGTTATTTTTTTTTTAAATTTACTGGCGACTAGCTCCTTATGAGAAACAATAAATCATACCAATACCAAGAACTCCTCCCCCTTATACAGCAAGGGGATCAAAGAGCTTTTGCAGTATTATATGATTTGTTTGCTCCCGACCTAATTGCATTTATTGCAAAAAAAATATCCAAAAGCGAAGTCGCCGAAGATATTCTACATGACCTCTTTATTTCGGTTTGGAAGAACAGAGCAGTAATTGAAGAAATAGAATCTCTTCCAGCCTATCTATTCAGTTCCTGCCGGTATTTGGTGCTTGCCCATTACCGCAAAGAGATGAAAATCAAACTTACACAAGATTTCGAAGATCTTGAATTTGAAGATGAAACCATCCCAATTGAAGATCAGCTCTATTACCGCTATATTATTGATTTGGTGACAAAAGAGATAGAAAATCTGCCGGAGAAATGTAAAGAAGTATTCAAATTGAGCCGGGAATATTATATGAGCAATAAAGAGATTGCAAAAAAATTAAGTATTAGCGAATCCACAGTGGAAAAACATATTAACAAAGCCATCCGACATCTACGTACAGCAACAAGCCATCTTTTCCACTTTATTTTATTCTTTTAGTTGTCAGTAATCGTCGATTTTAATAAAAAAAATTTTTTTTTACTTTTTGAGTAGAAGCTCATCTTCTTTTACATCACTTGTATTATAACCAACCAGTATAACGTTGCGATTTATGAAGCAAGTGAAAGAATTATATAAACTGATTTGCAGTTTTCTGAGCCGATCCGAAAATATTGAGGAACGTAAACAGCTTTTTGATTGGTTTGATCAACAAACTGCTAACCAAATACCGGAAGGGCATTTTTCTGCAATTCAGAAAAACACAAAGCACCGCCTATTAGCGGAGGTTGGCATGATCGAAAAAAAAACCAGCACAATAAAATACTTTTACTACATCAGCACAGCAGCGGCTATCTTATTAATTGGATTTTTCACCTACAAATACTGGCCTGCAGCCGAACATATCGCTTCCGATAAATTATTAGCGTCCATTCCACCAGGCAGCGAAAAGGCTATTATCACACTAGCAGATGGTAAGCAGATCAATCTAGATGAATTGCACTTAAATCAAAGTCTGCAGATTGGAGAAACAATTCTGACAAAGGATGCACAAGGCAAAGTAAGTTATCGGAATGCAGCAACAGGAAAAGTGGCTATCCAACAAAATACACTGAAAACACCAAAAGGTGCTACTTACGATATTGTACTGGCAGACGGTACATTAGTAAGCCTCAATGCTGATTCAAAATTGACTTATCCATCTGCTTTTGCATACGGCGACCGCATCGTTGAATTGGAGGGGGAAGCCTATTTCCAAGTTCAGAAAACGAAGGATCACAGGGGGTTCATTGTAAAAACTGGAAATCAACAGATCAAAGTATTGGGGACAAAATTCAATATCAATGCTTACTCAGGAGATGCTGGAATTCGTACAAGTCTGGAAGAAGGGGCTGTTATTGTTTCCAAACAGAATAGTGCTGTACACCTAAAACCAAATGAACAAGCATTTTCCGAACAGGGTAAACTTCGATCAAAGTCAATAAACATTGATCAGGTGCTTAGTTGGAAAAGTGGCCAATTTTACTTTGATGGCACCAATACAGAGGATGTATTTAACGAGATTGCCCGATGGTATGACATCGACATCACTTATAATAGCAAGAGCAATGCTGGTCAATATAGTGGAAAAATTCCAAGGAATTTGAGTCTAGAAAAGCTCATTGCACTTTTGAATTACGCGGACATTAAGACCAAGGCAATTGTAGGGAAGAACAATAGAATCAACTTAATCATTACATAACCAAACTTATTAACAGAATGAAAAGCGAAAAATTCCCGCCCTGACAGGAGATTATTAATATCAATAAAAGACGGATCCTGTTGGCGCAGAACCCGTCCAACTTAATTGGTATTAAAGTATCGTCTAACTTCTAAATTATTAACACGTTAAAACCAAACGAATTTAATGAAATTTACCTTAACTCCGTTCACTAAGAAGGAGAAAGATTTTCATTCGTTTCATTTGGATGCTGATGTAGCATCCGGTGTGCAACGAATTTATGAAAAACAAAAACCTCTTTTTGCGCGCCCCTTATCCAGATCTCTCATGAGGATCAACTTAATCACCCTACTGATCGGTTTAGGTCTGTCACAAGTGGATGCACACACCTATGCCCAACAGGTTAGCTTAAAAAAGCAGAAATCAAGTTTGGAATCAATCTTGAAAAACCTTGAAAAACAAAGTGGTTATTCATTTTTTTACAAGAAAAATGAAATAAACCAGATCATTGATTTATCTGCCGATATAAAGGAAGCACCGTTCAAACAAGTGCTGAATATTATTTTTAATAAAGCTAATCTATCTTACGATTTCTTTGATAAAACGGTAGTTATCAGGAGAGAATTGATGGATAGCCACAAGAAAAGCAATACTTTGTCGTTTGCCCTTCCTAGTCAGATAAATGCTATACAGCAAGCTATCGCGGGGAGAGTTGTAGATGAAGACGGTAAGCCAATTTCCGGCGCTACACTACGCCTAAAATCCGATACAAAAAAAGCAGTTGTGTCTGCTATGGATGGATCTTTCAATCTCCCCTTAACCGCCGCAGGAGAAACCATTATTGTCACTTCAATAGGCTACGAACCTTATGAATTCTCGGCAAAATTTAGCGGCCATCTGCTAATGGTAAAGTTAAAAAAGATTGAATCCAAAGTCGAAGAAGTTGTCGTAACAGGTATGATGACACGTAAAAAGGAAAGCTTCTCCGGTGCAACGGCATCATTTACTGGCCAAGAACTTAAGATGGTTAACAATCAAAACGTAATTGCTGGCTTAAGAGCACTTGATCCATCTTTTATTCAGATTGAAAACAATGCCCTGGGATCAAACCCCAATATGCTACCCACAATCGAACTACGTGGACAAACGAGTATTTCGACATCCGCTCTTCGCGATGAATTTTCAATAGACCCCAATCAACCGTTATTCATCTTAGATGGTTTTGAAACAAATTTAAGGACAATCATGGATCTTGACATGAATATCATTCAAAATGTCACGATTCTAAAGGATGCTGCTTCTACTGCGATTTATGGATCGAGAGCTTCCAACGGTGTTATTGTTGTCGAAACGATCAAACCCAAAGCGGGAAAGATTATGCTCTCCTATACGACGGATATGCAAGCTCAAATTCCCGACCTTTCCAGTTACAACATGATGAATGCTCCTGAAAAACTAGAATTTGAGCGCTTGTCAGGACGCTATACCGCCAAAAGTAATTTAATTGAACAACAGATCCTGCTCGACAGTATCTATAATGCCCGACTTCAGGAAGTATTAAGTGGAGTTGACACCTATTGGTTAAAGATCCCTGTTCAGACAGGTTTTTCCCATAGACATTCTTTGAGTGCGCGTGGTGGAGAAGGTGCTCTCGTATTTGATGCCGGTGTCAATTACAAAAATACAAAGGGCTCCATGAAAGGTTCAGGTCGTGACGATTGGTCCGCAAACCTGAATCTAAATTACCGTGCGGGGAAATTAAATATTGCCAATCGGGCCTTTGTTACGGGATATACTGGTAACGAATCGCCCTATGGCAGTTTCTCCACATGGGCAAATACAAATCCGTATTACAGACCTCTATCTGCCGCTGAAAAATTTCTAACCTATAAAGAGGATGCCCGCACCTCAAACTATTCATGGAACGTATTTAACCCGATATACGATGCCAATCTTTCAAGTTTTAATACGACAAAAAACTATGTTATCAACAATAATCTGATGATGACATATGATTTCAATACGGCACTTCGGTTAACAGCGAGCGGACAGATTAGTAAGGGTATGACAAATACAGATAATTTCCTTTCTCCTTTACATTCTTCCTTTGAAGGTGTTGAAAACCGCAAAAAGGGATCCTTGGCGCATAGAGAATCCTCCACCTTTGCATATACCGCAAATGCCATGTTAACGTACTCAAAAGTTTTACAAGATAAACATACAATTACAGCAAACCTTCGTGGAGAAATAAGCGAATCTCAAAACCGGCTCAATGGCTATAAGGCAGTAGGGTTTCCTGCAGCGAGTAATGGAAATCCTAGTTTTGCCTTTGGTTTTGAACAGGACTCCAAACCTTCTGCAAGCACGAGAATTTCACGTCGAACTTCAATACTCGGTTCCATCAATTATTCTTATGACCAACGTTTCAATTTTGACATAAACTATAATCTCGATGGTTCCACTAGTTTTGGTTCCAACAACTTATTTTCTCCCTATTACTCCTTTGGTACAAGCTGGAATATACACAATGAGCGCTTTGCAAAAACAGCTAACTGGATTAACATGCTACGCGTGAGAGCAAACATCGGTATTACAGGTAATCAAAACTTTGGGAATGTAAGTCAATCGATATTTGACTATAATTCAGATGTAAACCGATTTGGGCAGGGTATTGTCTTATCTGCACTGGGTGCTCCAGATTTGGAATGGCAACGAACCAGACAGACCAGCGTGGGTGTAGACGCGACATTATTTAATAATAAACTGAATTTTCAGATCAATGCCTACGACAAATTCACCGATCCATTGGTGGTAGCTGTCACCCTACCCTCTTCGACCGGATTATCAGCTTATCCATTTAATGCCGGAACGCTGGATTACAAAGGACTTGAAGCGACAATCAATTACTCTCCTATTTATAGACCGCAAAATCAGTTCATAGTGACGTTTGGATTAACAGGTTCCATGTTAAAAGCCAAGTATGCGCATTTTGACAATAAATTGAGCGCACTGAATAACGAAATGAAACAGAGCAATGCCCTCATCCGATATCGAGACGGTTATAGTCCAAATACGCTATGGGCTGTTCAGTCTCAAGGAATAGACCCTTCTTCCGGTCGGGAAGTATTCTTGACAAAAGCTGGCGAACAGACATTTAATTATAACGCCGATGATTTAGTTGCAGTTGGCAATGCTCAACCACTCGCCGAAGGTATATTGAGAGGCACACTTTCATATAAAGGTTTTACTACCAATGTCCTGGTGCGTTACATCCTTCGTAAAGACAATTTCAATAATGCTTTGTATGATAAAGTCGAGAATATGTCCGAAGAAGAAATTGTAAAAAACAATCAAGATAAACGTGCATTATACGATCGTTGGCAAAATCCAGGAGACATCGCCCAATTCAGAGGAATAAGTATCACAGACATAACACCAATGTCATCCAGATTTATACAACGTGAAAATTCGTTCAGTGGCGAAAGTATCAGCTTTGGTTATGAGTTTAGAAACAAAACTTGGTTAGACCGTTTAAATCTCTCTACTGTAAGGATCAACAGTATATTGAATGATATATTCTATAGCTCAACTGTACGAAGGGAACGCGGGATAGCATATCCTTTTTCTCGATCCGTTTCGTTTAGTCTCAACGCAACCTTTAAATAAGATGAAAAACATAATTACGATCACTATACTTACAATTAGCCTTGGACTGACTAGTTGCAATAAATGGTTAGATGTCAAACCGGAAGATAAATTTATTGAAGAAGAGGTTTTTAAAACGCCACAAGGATTTCATGATGCCTTAAATGGCATTTATTTAAGCATCAGCGGAGATAATTTGTATGGCCGGATGCTAAACCTGGAAACACTGGATCTACTCGCGCAGACCTATTACATTTCGGGGGCCCATGACAAAAAACGTCAGCTGCTCAACAGTTTCAATTACGGAGACAAGGATGTCAAAGCCCAATTGGATGGCATTTGGACCAATCTGTATGTCAATATTACCAATATCAATAGATTCTTAGAGAATTTAGACACCTATGGTCATGTTTTAGACACCCAAACGAAAGGGTTGATGGAGGGTGAAGCCCTAACGGCTCGAGCTTATCTTTATCTGGATATACTCCGGATGTTCGCACCAGCATTTTCAGTTGATAAAGAGGCACAAACAATTCCCTATTACACCAATACAACCTATAAGGCAGCTCCTTTTTTTAAGAGTACGGAAGTCATGGCCAATATTTTAGCGGATTTGAAAAAATCATCGGAGCTGTTGCTCAAGTATGACCCTGTCCTAAATATGGGAAGAGTGGACCAAACATTCGGGGAGGTGCAATTAGGATCCAAACCTTTCCTTCAATTCAGAAATTATCATTTTAACTATTTTGCTGCCAAAGGTCTGGAAGCGAGAGCAAACTTATGGGCGGGAAACAAACAAGATGCCTTGAAATCAGCCGAAGCGGTTATTGCCGCAAAATCCAAGTTTCCATGGATACAAGCAGCCGACTTGAGTGTACTGTCTCAAATCAATCGCGTATTTAGTATGGAGCTATTACTGGCATTTGAAAGCCCGAAATTATATAAAAACTATGATGAACTGTTTAGCCCCGCACTCGAAGATAAAAATATTCTCAGCGCAGGGACAACCAACAGATTTATTAACGTGGTTTATGAAAATTGGGAAAATGATTTTAGATACGCTTCCAATTGGCGTTCCAACGGTGGGAAGTCCTACCCTGTCTTCTTAAAATACGCAGATATTCCCTCAGATAATAATCGAAACTTTAGATATACCGTCCCCGGCATGCGTATCAGCGAGATGTATTTAATCGCATCCGAATGCGAAACTGATCAAACAAAAGCATTAGCCTATTTAAATGAACTGCGCAAAAATAGAAATTGCGATATTCTTGCCAGCTCAACAGGATTGCTTGATAATATCAAGAAAGAATATCGTAAAGAATTTTACGGTGAAGGCCAGCTATGGTATTACTACAAACGCAATGATAACAGGACGATCAATGGAGCAACCACAACAAACAAAGCTGTGGCAGTAGAAAACTATACATTTCCAATTCCACAATCTGAAACTGACCCAAGGTAACGATCATGAAAACATTAAAATTAATAATTTCTTGCCTATTAGCTATCGGTGTATGCATAAGTTGCAAGAAAAGTAGTCTTGAAACATATTCCGGACAAAACAATATTTATTTTGAAAACAAATTAAGCAATGGCACCTATATCCCAGTAGATTACGGCGTGTATTCTTTTGGTTATGTAGATCCTGAAATCACAGAAGCGATTTTTCCCCTTATCGTTATGACGACAGGAGGTAAATCAAACCAAGACAGACCTTATAAACTGCTGATAGACCCAGCGTCAACCCTAGTAAAAGGTCGTGATTATGATATTGTCAATGATAATTTCACCATTAAATCAGGTCAGGTCAGTGACACCTTGCACATCCGCTTGCTCCGCAACGCTGAATTAAAAAAGGAAAATCTAAACTTGCTATTTAAACTGGAGTCAAATGACAACTTTTCCACGTCGATGAATAGTCAGGAGATCGGTACTGGAACCAATAAATATACAGCCTACTTTACCCGATTTTTATTAGAAGCCAATGACATACCAGGTGTCCCTGATTTCTGGAATCCGGCCAGGTCTTCCTATGCATCGTTAATCATTGGGTATCTTGGAAAGTTCTCTGGATTGAAATTTAAACTATTAATCGAACGATATGATTTGAGCCTTGAAGAACTCACCGCTCCTACTTATGCACCTTCTGTGGCTAGTATTTTCGCTTGGTCTTATGGAATGAAATCCTATTTGGATGAACAGACGGCTTCTGGGAATCCGATTATGGATGAAGATGGGAAACCTATGGAATTAGGGATTTATGTCCAATAATGTAAACTCAATATGAAAAGATTACTATTTATTACGATACTTTGCATTTGTATATTGAATGTATTTCAATCTTGTCAAAAAGATCTCGGGAATTATACCTATTCTAATTTTGACAGTTTAAAAATCAGCGGAATAGACACGGCCTATCTCGCGTATAATCAGAAACCATTTCAGATCAAACCTAATTTGGCGCTGATCAGTGGAGAAAAAGTAGACCCGAACCATTATACTTACGAATGGTATACGATCAACCCAAGCGTTGCTATTTTAAATGCAGAAAAAAAGAAAGTTCTGGGACACAAATTAGCACTAGATACCATAATAAGCTTGTCCCCAGCGAAGTACCTGCTACACCTGAGGGTCACAAGTAAAACAGATAATACGATAACAGAATTTGTCACCAAAATCAACGTAACCTCTGAACTGAGCGATGGCTGGCTTGTCCTGAATGATATTGATGGCAAATCTCGGCTAGACATGTTAAACTACAATCAAACAACATTCAAATATGATCTCTATCAGGATATTCTTAAAAATTTCGCAAGGATTGATCTGGAAGGAACTCCAAAATTAGTGATGTATTTAAATGATAGAGATGCTTTAACAAATAAATATGCCCATAGGGTCTATGTTGGTACAGACAAAACGACCGTGAGTTTTAACAATCAGGAAAATACCTGGACAGATTTTCGAAATCTGAAAAAAGAAATCTTTCGTACAACTTCAACAGGCTTTCATGCTGAAATAATACAACCAATGGGTAGAGGCGGAGATCCAGTTTACATACTAGACGACGAGGGAGTTCTTATGCATCAAAATGTAACACAAAACATGGTTTATGGCTCAACAATTAATCGCTTAAATGCCGGTATCAGATTAAAGATTTCCAAATTTATTGCAGTGAACTATAGAAGTTCAGTGGCTTATGCAGTTGTGTACGATGAAAAGAACCAACGTTTTTTAGTTCACAATAGTACAAATTATACCTTGTTGATCCCAGGCTCCAGTGATCCTGAAATCTTCAGTCCTGAAGCGATGAAAATGGATTTGTTGTATATGGAACGCGTATTGACCGCAACAAACCAATTCTACGCATTATTGAAAAATCCGACAAGCAATAAATTAAGATTAGTCCGGTTTACACATGAGGGTGCTATCTTCAATCCATTAGCCGTTGATGACATTGAGAATCCATATGGAATGGAGTCAGCTGAAAATATTGCTGCAGATCCAACATTTGGTTACATCTACTATTCGATCGGCAGCAAAGTATACCAATATGATCCGTTTAACAAAAAACACGGGCTTGCAGTCGATCTTGGCACCCGCCGCATTTCCAAAGTTAAATTCCAACGATTGGTTTACAATATAGGAAGTAACCGATACAATGATTTTGCAAAGAAACTGATGGTATGTAGTTACGATCCTGCCAATCCAAATACCAGTGGTAAAATGGATTTCTACGAGATTAGCTTATCAAGAACACCAAAGCTGACCGAATCATATAACGGTTTTGGCAAGATCGTCGATGTGTCTTACCGTGAATAACTCGAGAAAAATCAACAGGCATATTTTTCGCGGAATCGGCACATGTAAACAAATGCTAAATATAGCTATATCAAGTTAACATCTATTTGAACAGCCAACCAGATCTCTCATCGAGTTGGTTGTTTAATACACCATTATCTAATGAAAAAATAACACACAACTAATCTTTATGTGGAATATCATTATAAAAAAATTGATCATATTAGGATTTTATCTTGTAAACAGTGCTGTCGTATTAGGACAAATTTACAATATCCTCCCAGCTAAATTACTCACATGCTTTGAACAAAAAGACACCTCTTTAATAACCGGTGAGCTCGCACCAAATTTTTCCGTAGCAGGGCATACAGGTCAAGGTGCCAGCTTCCGTTTAAACCAAATTGTCAAAAATTATTCGCTAAAAGCTATACATATCCTATCGGACAAGAAAACAAATAGAGGAACATTGCTGCAAATAGAGGTCACAGATGCCAAAGGCAAGACAACAAGCAATCAGGCCTTAGTTGACAAGGAAGGAAAGCTTATCTACTTCAGCCTTTTTGATCAGCTTTATGGATTAAAAAGGGAAAATAAACCCAAATTACGAGCTGTAATTCCATTTGAAAACAAAAACGGATCCATTTACCTACAGGTGAAAATCAACGCATACGAAAAACCTTTAAGGCTCCTTTTTGACACCGGAGCAGATGGAATGGCCGTGAACCAGCAGCTTGCTGATGCAATTGGTCTAAAGGTAACCCGTGAGAACAACGCTTCAGTAGTCGGTGGCAACACAAAAATTCAGGTATCTGACAACAATAGTGTTCTATTGGACACACTTAAGCTGGCTGGACAGGGAATTGCTATCTTTCCCGAAATGGGCAAGGAAGGCGATGGCATTATCGGCAATACGTTGATACGCCAATTTATCACGCATATCGACTACGATAAAAATACCCTTTCATTGTACGACTTCGGAGATTTTCAATACAAAGGCAAGGGAACTGTGGTACCGATTACAATGCCTGCAGGGGTCATGATATTGCCTGGACAGCTGGAGATTGTCAAGGATAAGAGTTATGCGGGACATTTTGTTTTCGATACCGGTGCTTCCTATGATCTGATCTGCTTCCGTCCTTTTGTACGTCAGAATAAGCTGCTGGTCAGCGGATTTAAACCGGAAGCGCAGGCAGCGACCGTAAGCATGGGTGTTTCCTCCCCCACCTTCTCGGGCAAAAGTTACCAATTTGTCATTTCTCCCCTCCCCCCAATGCAGGGTTTACCTGTGACTTTAATGGGCGGCAGTGCTGGAAATGAACAATGGCAACCTGGTTTCGATGGATCCATTGGTGTTCGCCTATTAAGCCGCTATAATATTACCATCAATCTTGCCGAAAGTGAGGCTTACTTTTCCCCCAATAGACTACATGCTCATCCGCAGGACTTCCTAGTAAAGAATTACCAGTTTGGCTGGGATAATTCCGGGCAACTGAAAGCTTTGGGCGCCGTCGTTGCTGCCGAAAATCCTGCCGGTCTGAAAGCAGGTACTTTAATCCAACGCATTGACAAATATACAGTCGATCAGCTGAAAAAAAATCCAACGCTGATAGATGAGATTCGAGTAAGATCAGCCGAAGAGTCAATTTCTGTTACTACGGTTGACAAAAATATCGTCAATATCTAGTCGGCTAAAAAAATGTACTCACCCTAACTTTCAAAACAAATTATATGAAAAAGGTTATTTTTTATATTATCACTGCCTGTTATGGAATATTCTTTTCAAGCACGGCAAACGCACAGGAAAAAGCCTTCGAGGGCAGCTATGCAGCATGCCTGAAACAGGCAAAAAAAGAAAACAAACTCATTTTAATCGATCTCTATTTTGTTGGCTGTATGCCCTGTGCAGAGATGGATAAACAAGTATTTCCGGATCCTATAGTGGCCCAGGAGCTAAGCACTAATTACATCTTATACAAAACAGATGTCATGAAAGAGACCGACGGGAAGAAGTTAGCCCGTAAGTACGGTGCTCCAGGTTTCCCCACCTATGTCATCGTAAGCCCCGAAGGTAAAACCATAATGACCGAATCTGGTTTCTTTGGTGTAGACAGATTTGTTCCACTATTGAAAGAAGCCGTACGGTTGAATAAAGCGCAGCAGTATTTAGCCTTTAATAGTACGCTGGACAACGACTTCCCCGCTGCTTACAGCGAGCGTTTTATCAAAACCAGAGAAAAACATGATTTTGCGGAACTCGAAGGATATCTCGAGCAACAAAAAGATCTCTTCAATGAGACAGCTTTCTTGGCCAATAGCGTTACTTCCTTTACAAAATATAATAACTGGGCTTATAACAATCTTCCAAAACTGATTAAACTATACGGCGGAAATCTACTCCGCAACAAAATTTCAACAATTGCCAAAGTAAAAAGTAGACAATATGGGGCAGCGCAGCAATTGGATAGCCTAAAGACCATGTTGACCTATATACGTCCTACGTTCAATGATAAATTATGGGAGGTGTTTTTACCTGGGTTTGTTACGAGTTACTATGCGGGCTCACAAAATGCGGCCAGCTATTTTGCGCTGATTGACGAATATAAACTTTACCCTACTTGGGACGAACGTAGCAATGCCTTCGGACCGGTCATTATGGATCAGTCAAAAAACCCGGCAATCCTGAGATCTATACGAGCTGAATATCTAGCCGCAGCACAACGAAACACACTGGACCCGGTGGATAGTTATCGGCTGATACTATTAAATTACTATTTGAAAGATTTTGATCAGGCTTCCAAAGGGATGGAAAAGCTACTGAAATCAGACCTGACATCTCCATTCCTAAACATCGACAAAAAAGACCTACAAGACTTACGTGAGGCCATACAAAGAAAAGATGCTAGCTTATATAAGGCTAAGGATATTAAGAAAATTATTCCATTTAAATTAAGTTAACCCTCTATATCATGATTAGAAAAACCATTTTATTGCTCGTTACACTGACTTGCTCGATTGTCGCATTCGCACAAGAGCCAAGTAACATCACCGGAACGACAGATCCCGCTAAAGTAAAACGTGTCGGATTATTTAAAGTACTGAATGGCCGGTTGAAGGAAATAGCAACATCCATTCCCGACGCATCAGGAAGATTTGCATTTCGTTTTACGCCTGAATATGAAGGCTTGTATGCTGTTGGCAGCGGGAATGCCCAGAATCAGCAGGGACTTTTCCGCTTTTACTTCAAGGGAAATGAAGACTTAAATCTAAAATTAAGTCAAAATGATTATGAATTAACAGGCAAAAATAGTCCAGAAAACGAGGTTTTATTTGCTTGGGACAAAGAATCAAAAACTTTTCACGATAAAGGTACCACTCCCGGGGGAATGAGCACCTATGTCGATTTCTTCCCTGAAGTCGAGCAATTCAAAGGAAAACTGGACGCCATCAAAAAGAGCGCAAAAACAGGAAACTCCAATTTTGACAACTTTTTTCCTGAACTAGTAGATTATGATTTTGCATATTATGCAATCTCTTATCTGTATATGCCACGTACAGCCCACCCAAGCAAAGAGGAGATGAGTGATTTTTATACCCAGTTCAACGCCGATCGTTATCTGACGACCGAATTATTAAAATTTCCGTATGGCGACCGCTTTATGAGCAATATGATCTATCGTAAGCTGGATCTTTCCTCCAAACCAACATTTGATCAACAAGTAGCTGCAATCGGACCGGATGTGCTTAAAGGACAATATGTATTGCAGCGGCTTGAGGGAGCACGTTCTTATGGCGACTTTCAGGAAATGAATGAGAAATACAAAAAGTATTTTACACTACCTGAGCAAACCGAACGGGCAAAAGTGGTAGAAGCACGATTGGTAGAAACGAAAACAGGCGTGCCGGCTTTTCAGTTTAATTATTCAGATATCAATGGTAAGAAAACTAGTCTTACAGATCTGAAAGGCAAGGTCGTCTTAATTGATATGTGGGCTACCTGGTGTGGACCATGCCGGGCAGAAGAACCCCATTGGGAGAAATTAAATGAAGAGTTTCAAGGAAAACCAGTGGCATTTGTCGGTATCTCAGTCGATCAGGACAAACCCAAATGGGACACCTATGTCAAAGAGAAAAAATTAAAGGGGATTCAGCTACATGCAGGTTCCGACAATGAACTGTCCAATGCTTACAAGGTCAACGCTATTCCACGTTATATCTTGATAGATAAAGCCGGAAACCTCATCACCGCAGATAGCCCAAGGCCAAGCGATCCAAAGTTAAAAGCTTTGCTTGACGAATGGATTAAAAAATAAAAACCGAATATCAACCGATGTAAACAGAAAAAGATCCCAGTTCAAATAAAACCGGGATCTTTTCTCTTTATATAGCGAATAGGGCTGGCCTATTCGCGCAATTGCTGATATACTCATTACCCCAATTGTGGATCAGTCTTCGAGTGACTTCCTGTCTCCACGCGACCGGCAAATTGGCGGACAAATCTACTTCCCACAATCTGTAAAGTAACATCATACCAACCGCTAATCTTCTGAGAGTCGACAACCCACCGGATGGTTTTACCGGCACCCAATACGATATCTTTCTTCCAGGAACTGTAGGCATTGTCTTTCACCTGCACATGAAGTACTTTATCTTCTTTATTGCGCGCTTCCAAAATCAGGTTTCCTGTGGGAATACCTTTTTTACCGATCTCATACGTTGCGGCGACAGACAAAGATTCCCTATTCCCTTTAAAGCTACGCATGAATCCATTTGGCCCATATACTGTTAAATCATAATATTCATCTTTAAAGTCAGCTAGATTCCAGTCAAAACTCAATTCTTCACCAGCAATTACCGCAAAAGGCCAAAAGCTGACACCATCTCTATAGCTCGGTCCACTATACACATTAAAAGGACTGCTTAAGGATTTCGTTCCGAATAGCTTATTCCCAGCGGACATCGTCAGTTTTACACTGCCCTTATCCATAGATTCAGTTGCATATAACTCATAGGCCAGCGCATTGGAATTTTTCTGACCTTTTTCCTGACTCGCCAATTGTGCAGCCTTTCCAGTATTTTGTAAGGCTTGCATCTCATCAGGAGTCCATACATGGAAATTATTCGGCAGGGGTTTAGATTTGGCCTGATCTATCGCATAAATCTGTTGATTACGATCCAAGAACGGCAATTTCACAGCGGTTCCGCCTTCTGCCTGTCGAAATGCCGAAGTCAGATCTCCGGTAATGGCACGGCGCCACGAACTGATATTATGTTCTTTCACATCTTTCCCAAGTTTCTTGTCGAAGAAATACTCCATAAATTGAATGGTCGAAGTGATGTCGCAGACCTCCGAATTAACCCAGCCGCCTTTACTCCAAGGAGACGCAATGATCAAAGGTACCCGATAGCCCAGACCAACCGGTCCTTCAGTGGCATGCTCCTTTTTCTCACCACTGGCAAGTTCCTGCTCCAAACTCACATATTCACCACTATAATCCAATCCGGCGGAAGTCTTTCCTGACCGTGCATCTGCCGGATTAGGTGCAACAAACGGTGGAATATGATCGAAATAACCATCATTCTCATCGTAGTTCAATATAAAGATCGTTTTCTTCCACACTTCAGGATTTTCAGTCAGAATATTCAGGATTTCGGACACATACCATGCACCATACATCGGAGCACTCGGGTGATCTGAAAAACATTGTGGTGCTACGAGCCAGGACACAGCAGGCAGCTCGCCTGACTTGACATCTTTCCGGAATTGATGGAGTACATCTCCTTTCGGAACAGTAATCTCTTCCCCTTCATGTAGGACGGAAGCCGTCTCTCGATAGCATGCATCATCTTCATTGGTCTGGAAAGCACGTTCATGCAATGCTTTTTGTTCTTTGGGAAGTCGTTCAAAGGCCTGTTCAGTCAATCGCTCTAGTTGCTTTTTATAACTACTAAGCTGTTCCTGTTTTTGCTTGAGTTTATTTTGAGTTTTCTGTATACTTTCGGTTCCATTATTTGCCAAGGATTTTTCAAGTTCCTGAATCTCCGCCGGCAGTTCGGCAACACGCTTACGCATAAATGCCAAGTGACTTTTCTTGAATTCAATATGGTATTGTGAAAACCACTCTAAGTTATTGTCCGTAAAATTACCTAACCATTCTTCTCCACCAAGACCACTCTCCATACTGACTTCATTCTGGTATACTTTCCAAGGAATACCTGCTTCTTCCAGGCGCTCAGGGAAAGTTTTCCAATGTGCCCATCGGTTAAAATAGATATCTGAATTACGAATTAGCGGTTTCGCACCTTTATGAGGCACACAAGTTCCTGTCCAGAAAAAATGGCGATTGGTAGTCGTTCCGGTAATGGAAGAACAAAAATGTTGGTCACAAATTGTAAACGCATCGGCCATCGCATAGTAGAAAGGGATATCTTCACGTGTATAGTACCCCATAGTCAGCGGGATCTCACTCAGCACCTTTCCTCCGGGACGTTTGGCTTCGATCCAATTGTCGTGCTTACCCTGGTTACGAGCTGCCATTTGATTTTCCCAGGAGTGGGGAAGATTTCCTGTCCAGGCCGCATTTGAATTCTTAATATCCAATCGGAATGGAGAATATGTCTTTCCCGATTTGGAAGCTTGTAACCATACGGGGTTTCCGCTATCCAATTGAATGGCCCTTGGATCATTAAATCCCCGTACGCCACACAAGGTACCAAAGCTATGATCAAAGGATCGGTTTTCCTGCATTAATAAAACAATATGTTCGGCATCTAAAAATGAACTCCCGGCAACTGGTTCTATTGCCAGAGCACGTTGTATCGCATCTGGAACAGCATTCTGTAAGCCAAAAATACCGGCCAATAGGGATGCTTTTTTGATAAAATCTCTTCTACTATCCATAAAAATATTTCTTGTATCTCCTATAAATTCAATGGTCTATCAGCGAATATATTCATTCGCCACCGCTTTTTATGTAACGTTTTTAACAAAAATCCCCGCACACGATTGATATGGTGCACGGGGATAGCTTTTATAATAAAAAATCAATAAATCAGGGCATTATCTATTTTAAGATCCACATCAATTGATTGATTTCATCGTTACCATCATACTGACGTTTCATTGCCTCGTCCAGGTTTGGTGCATTGTAGTTATACTCCAGAGCCGGGTAACGCCAGCGTACAGGAATTTTTTGTGGCGCTACGGAGTTCAAACTCGATGCCGGATTAATTTTCCATTTTGGATAACCTGTTCGTCTATAATCATAATAGGGTGTCATCACTCCCTGCAAATAGCTTGCTAAATATTTCTGTGTTATGATCGCCTCCAGTTGCCCTTCAGGAGAAACGGGAAATTGATTTCCATAGGTTGTCACTGCTAGATTAATATAGCCCTCATCTAAAGGCATATTATGTGTAAATTGAGCTGTATTAGGCGTATTATCCGCAATAAATTTCATTGAAGCAGCGATGCCTTTCCTATACCAATTGACAGGGGATTCCGCAACCCAGCCTCGTGCAGCAGCTTCTGCGATAACAAAGCATAAATGGGCATAGCTATACTGTTGTGTGGGTTCGCCACTCACCAACTCCGTATAACGGTCATTTAATTTGGAATAATCATTCTTCTTTTTCAGTTCAGCAATCTCACTGAAAGAGAGGGAGGGGTCTGTCCCCACATACGCATTAAAATCGTTAGACTGTTTCCCATTAGCGATTTGCAACGAAGAAGGATTTGCATAGTAAAACAACCTTCTATCTTGATATTGTTTTAACCGGTCGATGATCTCCGTCGACACAATGGGATAGATTACAAAACTATTACTCACCTTATAAAATGGATATGTCTGATCAGCCTTGTCTTCGTGAGTGACTTGAAAATTATCCGCATTCCCCTCGAAAATCGGCTTATTTGCTAAGATGGATTTAAAACGTTCTTTTATTTTCAGCTCTCCATCAGTTTCCTTTTTGCTTAATTGAATCAGTACATTCAAAGCAAAACTGTTTACTAATTTCCGCCATTTTACAATATCACCGGAGAAAATTGGATCCCCGTCAAACTTTACACCTTCAGAAAATAATTTATCAGCTAGCTCCAATTCATTTAGGATCCCAAGAAATACATCTTTCTGCGTATCGTATTTGGGGAAATATATCTTTTCCGTTTCACCTTTTAAGGCATCTTTGTAGGGAATATCTCCAACACTCATCGTTGCGTCATAAAATTTCATGGCACGGGCAAAGTACATTAGGCCATTATAGGAATTCGCTAATGCATCGTTTGTCGCAAATTTTGCCATAAAATGTGCATCATTAATTGCCATCATCGAAATGTCCCGCTCACCTAGACTATTATATTGATAACTTTCTGTCAACTCCGTCCATGCGATCTCCTTAGTAAGCATGTATGGCTGCATAAAGCCTTTGGTATTTGACTGACGTGCCAAATTTAAAACGATTCGTGTCGCCAACATTGATGGCCGTACCGTTGAAGGCGTTTCAGGATTTGTATTTATTTCATCAAATTTAGAACAGCCTGTTGAAAGTAATACCCCTCCCAACGCTAGATATGTCCATATTTTTTTCATTTTCACAAGTGTTTAAAATGTTAAAAGGTAAGGTTCACGTTAAATCCGATATAACGCATCGATGGCGAATTCAAGTCTTCCGATCCGGTATCGGGATCCGAGAAACGGAATTCTTTTGTCCACAGCAGCAGATTCTGCCCAGTTAAACCAACACTCGCCTTTTTTGCCTTCAATTTAGAAGCAAATTTATCCGATACACGATAGCTTAAAGAAAGCTCCCGCAACTTAATGAATGTTTCATCCCAGTAGTTCCAACGACCAGAATAAGCCCTTTTATAGTATCCTTCATACGATACAACCTGATCATTTTTTTCAAACACACGTGTGTCTTCAGTGATCTGACCATATTTATCATATTTCACGGTTCCCGAAACAATCTTCACACCCGGAGCGATAAACGTCTTATTACCATTAACAACTTCCTCATAACGGAATTCAGTATCAGAATCCGGATGTGAGCCCGTCTGCCACAAGCGGGCATTCATTGTTGAATAAGACATTCCTTTTATACGACCGTCGAGACTGAAACCAAATGTAAAGTCCTTATAACGGAACTGATTGGAAAACCCCCAAAACCATTTTGGAGCAGTATAACCGACCAGCTGATTCGCGTATTGCGCGGAGATTGGCATACCCGAACTATTCAAAACTAACTGCCCATCAGGTGCGCGCTCCCAATCTTTATATTCAATATAGTCAGCACGAAGCCCCTGTTTTACATATAAAGCATCTTTCGAATATTCTGGATCCAATTTGTGAAAATAACGTAAGTTCTGAGAAAGATTAATTGTAGCATCCCACTGAAAGTTCACCCTTTTGATCGCTGTTGTTCCCAAGGTAATTTCATGCCCCTTGGTCATTTCTTCTTCTTTTGTATTAATAAGGCGCTCTTCAAAGCCTGTTGTTTTTGATATTTTTGCCTTAACGATCTGATTATGTAACAATCGATAATAACGCGTATAATTACCGTAAATCCGGTTTTTAAGAATAGCAAAATCAAACCCAAACTCTGTTAAATCACGTTGAGTTGGAGAAATTGAATAGTCCTTGATAATATTCGGGTAAGAAGCTGTAGGCATCCCATTCCAAACATTGCCTTTCACTGTAAAAGCCGAATGAACTTCATAAGGATCCAAGACAGATTTAGTTACCGCCCATGATGCCCGCACCTTAAACATATCTAGCCACATAGGCTTTGAAGCAAGCAAATCAGTTACTACGGCGCTTGCAGATAATGATGGATAAAAATAAGAGCGATTTTCTTTTGTTAATGTTGAAACCCAATCATTTCGTCCGGTTGCTTCCAGAAAAAGCGCATTTCGCCACGAAAGTGATAACCGGCCATAAATACCATTGCGCATTTGACGCGGGCGGATTTCTACTGAACTCACTGGACCGATCGAATTACGCAAAGAGTAAAATCCGGGAATGGAAAGTCCATTCATTGTACCCGCAACCAGTGTCTGATCCGAGCTATAGAAAACAGATCCCCCCAACAAGCCATCTATACCAAAATCGCCAAAACTCTTCTTACCAGTTAAGATTGCGTCATTCGTTGTGCTAAAGCCATTATCGTTAGCTTTTACATATTTCCCCTTACTATCAAATCCTCCAAAAACAGACAGATCATCCCTAAAATCACTAAAACCTCCGCGAGTACCATAAATACCAATTGGATTGCGCTGTGTTCTACTTTTACCATAATAGTCATAGCCCGACCGCAGCATAAATTTTGCCCAGTCATTTATTTTGTAATTCAAGGTCACCGCAGCATTCATCTTATTGATCAATTCTGGCGTGATTTTCTCATGAGCAATCAAATATGGATTATCATACCAACCTTTATACATCCAATTTTGCGACTGGTCTTTAACGAGCCAATAATCCTTGTAATCTCTCAGGTCGTATTCCGGACCAGTCCAGACAAGGATATTGTAAATATATCCCTGATCATTATAACCCGATCCAAAATTGGTTGAGGAAGAACTCCGATTATAACCCAATCTAGCTTCCAAATCTAATTTATCATTTATTTTAGTAGTCCCCGTCACCGAAATATTTGTCAAATTCAGCTTCTGATTCGGATACTGTCCCTTGTTGTAAATATGATTAATTGACGTCCGTATACTACCATGTTCACCTTGATTTGTAAAACTTACCGTATTATTGGATATAAACCCTGGCTCAAGGAAATTTTTAAAATTATTTTTCCCACGGGATGTCAATTCTTGTACTTCATAGGCTTTTGTAATCGGGTTCCATTGCTCTGCTGTACGGCCTATATCCAATTTATCTCCCCAGACATAATCATCGTTGTTAAATTTTCCGGATTCGCCAGAGGAATAACTATGTTGAACTTCGGGCAGTGCAAGGTAACCTGAAAAGAACATATTATTGGTATTAACCGTTATTTCGGTTCCTTTATCAGCTAGTCCTTTTTTCGTGGTAATCATAATTGCTCCACCTTCTCCTTTACTACCATAAAGTGCTGTAGCAGTTGCTCCCTTCAGGACATTCATGTCTTGTATGTTATCCACAGGGACATCTCTCAAATCCATATTTTCGTAGGCCACACCGTCGATTACTAGAATTGGAGTCAGTCCGCGCACTTGTATTTCAGGTGTTTTATTAAATTCTGTGCTATTTAATACCCGTACGCCCGAAACACGTCCAGTTAAGGTCGTTCCGACATCGACGCCTTTTACACGCGTTAGGTCCTCACCTTTTACACTCTGCGTTGCATACCCCAAAGCCCGTTGCTCACGCTTGATCCCCAAGGCTGTTACCACAACTTCTTCCAGTGCTTCCGATGACTTAGCTAATTTTATTGTGCCCGCCTGCGACACTGGAATATTAACTGTTTCATATCCCAGATAGGAAATTTGAAGCATGGCACTCTCTGTTACAGATGGCAACTTGAATAACCCATTTTGGTCGGTTGTCGAAGCTACGCTCGAACCTTTGACCCGGACAGTCACTCCGGCAATAGGCAAACCAGTCTCCTGATCGACAACCTTGCCACGTACCTCCTCTTGGGCGTTTATTGTCCGTCCGTTTTCATCCTTGGAAGCCGTTATATTTTTCTTAGAAACGACATAGAGTTTATCATCAATTTTCTTCACCTCAAGATTTCCATTTGAAATCGTCTGTATAAACTGCACAATTTGATCTTTTTTGAGGTGATCAACATTAGCGGCCGCATTGATTTTTTGATCAGATATAGATGCATCATAACCAAATTTGACATTGAATTTCTGTTCCATTCGGGCGAGGATCTTTCCTATACCTTCACTGGTAGAAAATTGGGAAGCCATACTCTGAAGCGCTAAAGATTGAAATAGCAGTGCTCCTCCCATAAGTTTTAAATAGTAATTGGTTCTTTTCATAAATTACTTTTTATGGATAATTATTTGATTAAACGCTGTATTGAGAATTTTCAATGATTTTTCTAGATCACTTGCCGGCAGATAGCCGGTAAAACTTTTTGTTTGAAAGGAATCAATCAATTCTAAGTTATAATTCGGATAGAGATTGTTCAGGTCATTCACAATCTGCGAAAGTGGAACTTGATTGAAGGATAAGAAGTCACTTTTCCAATTGGATGCTGTTACCGTATCAACAGCAGTGACATTAAATTGCTTATGAAGCATGTCATAATCTACCCGCTGCCCAGGAAGAATAACAGTATGTTGCTCACCATGCTTAACCTTAACTTTACCATGATTTAAAACCAGGTGTGTCTGCTTAGGAGAACATTTCAAATTGAATGCGGTACCCAAAACCCGCACGTCAAAATCGCCTGAATTGACAATAACAAATGCCTTGTTGGGATTTTTGGCGACTTCAAAAAATGCCTCTCCGGACAATTTCACTTTTCGTAAGCTGTCAACAGCAAAATCAGATAACACCGAAATATTAGCTCCCTGACGCAGGGAGATATGCGTGCCATCCAACAAAATAATACGCTTAACAAATTTTGTTGGATTCGAATATTGAATTGTAGTAAACTTAGCTTCCCGCTGTATCGGTTTAAATACAAGAGAAAAAAGAAAAACAAAACCTGCGAGTAATAATGTTGCTGCGATCGCAAGTAGGCCCCTTTTGCGCCGCCAAATTGGTTGAATTTTAGGATTTAATTCAGCTCCAGTAATCGCATAAAAAATATCATCCGATATAGAGTTACCCAAATCACAGGTACTGTCATCCAATGCAATTACCTCTTCCAAATCGGGTAAATCATCCTTATCGCAAGAAGTCAGTAAATCTAAAAATATGGCGTTTTCCTGTGGGGTCAATTCCCCCAGTAAATATTTTTTGTATAATGCAGCTAATTTGGGATCCATCATCTTCGCGATCTTTTAAATACATATACGTATCTGAAAGATGGTAAGACGATGCTACACTAAAAAATAGTTAAGAAGATTAATAGAGCGGTTGAAATCTCAAAATTATCCAGAATATACTGCCGTACAAACTTATTGCCCTTGACCAATTGATCGCGGACGGTATTGACAGAAATACCCAAGCGTTCGGCAATTTCATGATTATCCAAAAACTCTTCCTTGCTCAACAGAAATATCTCCAAACGCGCTTTCGGGAGTTTTCCGATTGCTTCCCGGTATACACGCTCCAAATCTTTAAAACGGATGGATTCTTCGTTTGAATTATCCACCAAAGCGGAAGCATCAATCCCATCAAGGTTAAACTGAAACCGCACTTTTTGCTTCCTTAGTTCGTCAAATACAAGATTTTTGGCAACGGTATATAAGTAAGACTGAGGATTTCTGGTTTCATCCAACTCCCTCCATTTATTCCAAATACGAGAAAATGCCTCCTGTACTAAATCAGCTGCGGCATTCTCTTCTTTCAGATGTAACAAGGCATATTTATATACCTTGTCTTTATAAGACAAAAAGAAATTTTTAAAATCTGGGATATTGTTATTTTCAATAGGCATCCTTCATCACTTATAATTGATGCTACAAGTTTAGGGAGAATTTTTCAAAATATTTGAATGAAAATGCTCCATCGCTCAAAGCTCCGTGCCGCCGTCAGTAATCATAACATTTTAACTACAATTAGTTTACATACAATTAACTCTTGTATTGCAGATTCCAGAAGTTTTGATAAACGTATTGTTGTGAGGTCAGGAAGTCGATTCCTGCAACAAGATTAAATTCAATAAAAAATCCCATTGGGATCTCCAATGGGATTAAAAAATGTATACTCGCTAAATAGATAACGTTATTTTATGAGCGGGAACGGGCCCAAAAAGTAACTTCCTCTTTTATAGAAACGAAGGAAAAAATCCAGTACCGGCTCTTCCAACGGGAAGAAGAATTGTTTGTCTACTTCCGTTTTGAATAAGTTGGCGTAGTACTTTGGTAATTCACTAGGAAAGAAGTCTTCAACCAAAAGATTCAAGAAATAACGGGCAAATGGGACCTCTGCTTGAGCTCCTTCCTCTTCCTTTTGCTTTTCAATAAATGGATTATGTTCCAACGGAAAAAATTCTTCTATTCCACCAAATACCTCTAAACCTGTCTTTGGATTGAAGAAAACAGTTACTTTCGCATCCGCTGTCAGATCCAAATTCGATTCTGGAAGTGATGATTCCTCTTTGCTTGGATACTTTTGCAAATATCTTTGAAAGAATTTGTTTGCAAAATCTTTCACCTCTCGTCCCTCCATAAAAGTTACAGCGGCATTTTGCTCAGACTGGAATAATTTACCCATATCTTTCAATTGCTTTTCCGTTTTTTTCAAGCTCTTGTCCTTGCCGTTCATCGCTTCAATGCGGTAGGTCATTTCATATTGTTCCGGAAGATCGAAATTCACTTCTTCCGGATTGACCACCGTCATTATTCCAGATAGATTCCAAGCATCTTTCCAAGGAACGATTTCCATATAAAAAGACAGTGCCGCAGTAGGCTCCACAAATTCCTGGATTGAATCTTTATAAATCTTGAATACCGTTTTTGTATGGATATGTTTTACATGAACAAACTGTTCATCCGTTTTTACATAATCAAAAAAACTATGGATGCGGTTTCCCAGCGTTTTGATGGAACTATAGAGCACATGTCCCTTACCAACCACTTCCGCAACAAATTCAGATGATTTAAGGGCAAATAAGTGCAGTCTATAGTTGTTGAAGTGATTATCACGGACACGATAGATCATTTGCTGCAATTGCGCCTGATCGTGCTGATATCTGCCCAATTCTGCAACCTGCATCAGATGGTTAAGATTGGTATTATACTCACCTGCTGTCAGATAGTTTGTTGCGACAAGTTTTTCGATAAAATTACGAACCTCAAAATAATTCGCATTTTCATCTAGTGTATATTCCAATTTTAACTTTGGATTTTCAGGAGCCACTTCATAATGTTCCTCCAAAATAGCATAGGTAAGATCCGTTATCAACTGGATCAAACGGCCATGAGGATCGATAAACAAGTGGGGATTGCGTTCACTAAAAAATAACCAGGTTAATACAGCAACATCTTCGCTATTGATATCCTCAGGATAGTAATCCAACAGATTGCTGTCCTTGTAGAAAGGCAGGAACTCATTGTACAGTCCCTTATGAATGGTTCTAAAAGCTGCAAATATCCCTGTATTGGCAATTACATCCTCCAAATAACAGGTCAGGTAAATACTTAATGTTTTTAAGGCATCAGTCTGAATTAGGTCATTCGTTTCCGGCTCTTCAAACCACAATGTCGATAAATTATCGTTGATCTGATTGGCAACTTTTAAGTAATAACTATCTATATCGTTTGCTTTCTGGTAAGTATGGTGTGCAATCCAATCTTGAATAAAAATTCTGTTTCCTCTCATATGAAAAATGCTAAATCCAAAAGTAGCCAAATTTTCGAAATTTCCATGATTACAAAACACATGCATAAACGAAAATAATTTCGACCAATCCAGCTAACCAATTAAGGTCAAAGGAGCACACGATAAATCCGTCCTATCGGCATACATAAGCATTTAACAGAAACAAAAAAAGATGCCTTATGAGCATCTTTGTATTGTACAATTTTATTTCCTTTATCCTGCAGCAATGACATTATTATTGCTTCCCAAATGATTCTGAAGCGTCGGATTCAAGATATTACATGTTTTTAATAAGTCGCGTACGGGATATTTCGCAACGATCTCCTCCAGCGCAGTCAAATGACGATTATGATGTACATCCGTTCCGACAAAATCATACATACCTGATTTAATCATCGTTAAAGCTGCCGATTTCACCTCAACACCATAATATCTGCTGATCGAAAGTAGGTTTAATTGCAACATACAACCAGCATCTTTAATCTGCTTGTACATATTAAAATTATAGTGGTAATAATTATAACGCTCCGGATGCGCCAATATAGGCTGGTAGCCAAGCTTTTGAATATCAAGAATAGTTTGAAATAACGCTTTGGATTCCTGTAGATAAGACATTTCAATGAGCACATATCCCCCAGGCATCACACAAAGCTCATTGGTATCGATCAACCTTGCAATTCCGTCATCTATCATATGCTCAGCAGCAGGATAAATCTCAGGAATAGTAGGCAGGTGTTTTATACCATTCAGCAGCTTGTCTTTGGCATCCTCAATTGTTTCGATTGAATTCGGATGCACCCCCTCCATAATATGCGGCGTACAGATAAATTTTTCAAATCCCATTCTTCCCAAGCCCTTCAATAAATCAATTGACTGTTCAACAGATTGGCTTCCGTCATCTATTCCCGGGAGGATATGGTTATGCATATCCACTTCTAAAAAGGCGAGTGTACCTACAACCTTTATTTTTGAATCTTGAGTTTTGTTTCCAAACAGTTTTGAAAATATCCCCATATTATAGTATAAATCTTTTTTTACTCTATTATTTGCAAATAACAAACTACAAAAATACCACTATCCGTCTAAAATCGCGCAACATTATATTAACATTATAAAAATATAACCATAATATTACAAACTTTGCATCAAACAATTTTACAATTAAATTGTTTGATGCTCGGTATAACCATCTTATTTATCGATCTCCAATAGAATCTGGTCAATCATATAACTAATTGCTCCATCCTTTGTCTGTGGCAGCTTGGAAGACATCTCTGCCTCCATACGGTTGCCCACAATTCCTTTCGAGGTAATTGCCGTACTGCCATATTGATTCAGTTGTGCAACAGTTTTGTCCCATTGTCTTCCGGGACTAACGCCCATCTCCTGAAGCATGGCGGGCAACTTTTGCAGGTCAAAAGCTGCTGACATTTTATTTTGTTTCATCAACTTAATAAAATCTTTGTTCGCAGGGGCAGCCATCTTATTTTGGCGGATATCATGTAGCGATAAAGAATCATTGCTTACCATCACCAAATCATCTTTCAGTAGCACGTACATTGGGAAATCCAGTGCTTTTTTTGAAGAAAATGCATAGATACCATCTTGTGTTTTGCCTAAGGCTTTGGCAATCGCAAGATCCAGTCCTTTTTTGATCAGACGTTGATCCTTCGAAGTAAACATCCAGATAAATACCGGTAAGGTCTCATCCTTTGTTTTTTTCACTTCCGTTGCGTTATAATCATCGTCATAGGTATAATCAATGTATTCTTTTCTAAATTTACGCAAACCATTGACCACAAAAAGATGATCTCCCGGCATTACCTGTGCAATTGCTTTCTCATCTAGCGCAACTTCAAGCGCCATCAGTCCCCATTCAACTAAATCTTGCTGAGGCCCCAATAATCCGCCATAGTATTTGGCCATATAACTAGGCATATCACGTAAATATGCTTCTGAATTAATATTAAAATTGAAGAACCCAAGCGTTTTATCGGTCAAATATTTACTGAATTTTCCATTTGGCTTTCTGGCATAAAACCGTTTGGACATTTCAGCTAGATCCTTATCTAAGCCCATCGAGCCTTTTAATTTCAATACATTCCCTTCCTGCGATAAATCGAGCACACCATCCTGATATCCTGTTCTAAACTTATCCATATTAATGCCCATATAGAGATAAGGAATCGATTTATAAGGCATAAGGCCGCGGTAAAGTTCTTCAACATGCGGTACATATAGACGGATCAATCCTAGGTTTTTGAGCACTTTATTCTGATCCGAAACAGACAGCGGTTTATAAGAAGTAGACAGCAAACGCGTAGCTTCTCCTGTCAGCCATTGATCACGAAGCGCATTACGTATGGAATCATTTTTCCGATTTTGATCCTCATAGGCTGTATAGAGTGAATCATAATAACTTGGGTCATGCATTTCCGCCGGAGCGACATCCATTGGCACTGGCACAGCTTCCTCCACACTTGCCACGAGCGTATCGGGGACGCTCTCTATAATTGCCGGCGGGCTCAGTGGCTGTATTTCCTTTTCGCCTTCTTCCCAACCTACCGCAACCGCAGTCGAATCCACAACTGCCGCCACAGAATCATCTATCTCTGGAGAATATGCATCAGCCGCGGGAGCCATATAGGCTACCTTTTTTATCCCGTAGCGGTTTGCAACAGAGTCGTTGTCGAAGAAAGTAGTATTCATTGTCGAGGAAATAAAACGCGCCATTCGGTCGTTGTAAACCACCATACTCCCCGGTTTCAGCCCTATGCTTGAATAACCATTGGCAAAGGGTTTAGACTCCCCTGCATCATGTAATAATTTCTCAAACTGACCTTTATTGGACAGCGGAAATATAAACTCGATAAAACTCACGCTATCTGTCTTTCTGCTATAGAAATAAGACGTCTGCGTAAGGTCAATACCTAGGTTTTTGATATCATTCCCAACTGAACCACCCGACTTTTCAATCTGTTTGAAGAGGCCGGCTTTCTGAAGCAACTCGTTCAATTTGTTTGCATTTGCCTTCTCAACAATTTCCTTCACATTAAAGGCTGCGATCATTTCAGCATTTTCGGGAATGAGCTTAATTAGATCTTGCGACTTCACGCTCCCCATCAGGGAAAAACATGCCAGTCCAGTCAATAAAATTTTTGATTTCATATAGGTTATTTTGTTAATGTGATTTTATTTGCCAAAGTAGATTTACCGTAGACCAGATCAGTAAATAATAACTTTAATAGTACTCCCTTCTTGTTTGCGGCAACTTTTGCTTTATTATTCTCCTGTGATACGATCGGTTTTTCGAATCGAATGATCTGGGTATAAAAAGCATCTGCAAATTGCGCCGTGTTATCGCTTCCCAACTGATTGAATTTAGCCTTCCAAGTGTTAGAGGCTACGAATTTACGTTCAAATATGTTGGTCTGCGCATTATAATAATATCGATTTGAGTTTGAGATCTTCGTCTTAAACCGATTGGCCAATATATCAGAAAAAGCATTTAACGACTCGATCTGACTAAAGTCACAAGAAATATTGACAATAAAGTTTGTGAAATCTGTTTGATACTGTACATTAGAGATCCCCTTCGTCTGTTTAAGCAACTGAACCGCAGCCCGAATCTCCTTTTCCATTTCAGCTTGCGTTGGTATCTGTATCCCTTTAATACTTTTCATCTTCATCAAGGACGAGACTTTTGTTTTACTTTTACTTAGGTTCAATGTTGCTGCGATATGCCCCGAACCGTTAGGCTTAAGGTCAATCTGTTCGACAAAGTCAAAACAACTGGACAATGTAAAAACCATTACCAATGCACATAAAACCACACAAAGCCTGTTCACTTGTCCTTTTAATTCAAATACTCCTTTCATTTCTTATCTGTACAGATTAATAATTATCAAATCAATATATGTTCGGGCATTAACAGCAAACATTGTGCTATTTTCTTTGCTTTAGGAAAATTTCAATAAAAAGTCCTTAAAATATACCTTCCAAATAACAATGAATACACTCTCCGTCATTGTTCGTAAACCTGCACAAAATCAAATAAGGACCAAAATACCGCAGCTTGAAGGAGTTGAAATACATTAAAAACCGATCAAAAATTCACAAAAAACAAAAGAATTATACCTAAGAATCAAACACATACTTTTGCGAAATATTTATTGAAGCAAAAATGCAGGTTAGCGCCCTTTTTGTTTAGTTTTTCTAGCTACTTTTGCCGTCTTATTATTCACAAACACTAACGATCAATATGATTTACAAGCTTATGGCTGTTCCACAGCATACCATGTGCCGGATAGTTTACCTGATGACCGCATTGCTTATCTTCAACTCATGTCAAAAAAATAATTCCCGAATCGAACAGACTGCACTACAATTTACGCCTATCATCGTGGGCCAAATTAATACGGATGTGACAGGAACCTCATGGAACAAGGATGATAAAATCGGGGTCTACATGGTCAGATCCGGCCAGGCATTAAGCTCAAGTTCAATTGTGAATGGAATCAACAATCGTCTATTTAATATAAATGGCAATATATTTCAAAGTAAATCACCCAGTTATTTACCCAATGAACAGGTAGATTTTATTGCCTATTATCCTTACAGATCCATCAGCGATTTTCAATACCCCATCGATGTAAGTGATCAAACAAATCTATCGGCTTTGGATTTCATGTATGCGAGCAAGACAAAAAGCATCAGCAGGACGAACAATACCATCCCGCTTAATTTTGTAAGGCAGTTAAGCAAGATTTCCATTCAACTTTCCAGTACCAATACAGCCGCTTTGGAAACCGGTCCGATTACAGTCAGCATTCCATCGGTACATACAACAGCAGGATTTGACCTCCCAACGGGAAAGTTGCATGTCAATCCGAATGAAAAAAAAGATATTCAAACAAAAGTAACATTGAGCGGCAAGCAAACCGCTACGATAGAATTCATACTGCTTCCTGGAGAGGATATCACCCGAAAGGCAATTAAATTTATAGCTTCGAATGGCGATCATTACACCTGGACAACACCGCAAAATGAGCAGTTAAAAAAACTGATCGGCGGGAATCTTTATCGTTTTAATATCAGCATTAACAAGGGTAAACTGAGTGCTGAAACCGGCAATTCACAAGCTTATCTGGAAATCCCCAAAATGAACGATCTGAGTAATGATGAGGTCTTTATACAACACTTTCTTCCCGAGGCAAAAACAGAAAGAAACTATGCGATGTTGTACAATAAAACGCTAAAAATGGCTTACTGGGTTGCTTATCCATTATATCGTGATATTTTAGGCTCTGGCAATCGCACCGATGCGTGGGGATTTGACCCCGCGGTATCAACAGCATTCCAGCCAGTTTTATTCAAAGGATTTCAACCAACAGGTTATGACCGCGGACATCAACTTCCCAGTGCAGACCGGAACCTAAATATAACGCAGAATAAAACAACATTTTACTTCACCAATATGACGGCACAAGCATCCCGTCTCAATCAGGGGCTCTGGGCAAACCTGGAAACAAAGGTGAGAACCTGGACCGCGCAGTGTGACACTATGTATGTTGTAACAGGAGCAATGCCGACAAGCGAGACGGACAACCAACTTGACTTTGCGCGGGACAATGACGGAAAAGATATTGCAAAGCCAAAATACTATTTCAAAGCCTTGGCGATGAAAAAAGGGGACGAATACTATACCATTGGCTATAAGATAGACAATATTACTCCTCCATCCGGAAGTACTTTTGACAATTACAGATTGACGGTAAGCGATCTGGAAAAAGCAACAGGATTTACTTTTTTCCCGGATTTAGATAACACAAAAAAAGGGAGTATAGATAATCGTATCTGGAAATAATTCATAATCATTTAATTATACTATTCCATTCGGATTAAAATAACCGCTCAAACTTGATAAAATCAAAAAATCCGAAAGATATATACTGTTAAAAGCCAAAGCTAAAATAATCGCGCTTTGGCTTTTTACTTACAAGTATTGCCACTGTTCTTCAAAAAAATCGACATTCCTAAAAAAAACACCATTTTATCAATGAATACCACTATAAATCAATCGCAGTTTTTATTAGTTTTAGCCCATGAAGCTAATAATATTTGATTTGGATGGGACATTGTTGGATACTTTGCAAGATCTTGGGGACAGCTGTAATGCTATTCTTCAACGATATGGTTATCCTACACATCCGCTTTCAGCTTACAAGAAATTTGTGGGCAACGGAGTACAGAAACTGATCGAGCGGGCACTTCCCGATCATGCTCGAACAACGGAAACAACAGAGACATTGTTAACAGCGTTTAAAACCTACTACGAACAGCAGACAATATCGCATACAAGACCATACGAAGGGATTGTAACCTTACTAAAAACACTCAAATCTTCAGGCTATTTGATCTCAGTAGCATCTAATAAATATCATGAGGCGGTCATTCCTTTGATTGAACACTATTTTCCCACGATCGCTTTTGATCTGGTCCTTGGCCACCGCACAGGACATCCGGCCAAACCCGATCCAGACATTGTCCTGGATACCCTACGAACATTAGGCATAGCAAAAGAAAACTGCTACTATGTTGGTGATTCTTCCGTTGATATGGACACCGCCAATAATGCTGCTGTGACTGCAATTGGTGTGACTTGGGGCTTTCGCGAAGAGAATGAATTGAGACAGCACGCCGCAAAGCATATTATTCACACCCCGGATGAATTGTTGCACATTGTATCAAAATAAAAAAGCCGGACTTAATTCCAAATAGGATTTAAGTCCAGCTTTTTTATTTCAAGATGTTGCTGATGGCTACATTTTTGCGTCCATCAATTTTTCACTTTGTGATTTTGGTTTTCCTAATTTCATTTTGACCACAAAGGCTTTATTTGCAATAAAGGAATTAGGAAGTACAATATCGTAATATGTATTTTTATCCAGATCTAAACCGATATCCGTATGGTTTAATTCCAAAGACTGTCCATTTTGGAGCATTGTTGCGGAGACCGGAACCTCCACGGCGTTCTTAGGAACAGCAATACGTACAATATTGTTGACGGGACGATTAAATACAGTGAGATAGAGATTATCCTCTTTTTTTGTAAAATAACCCAATTTGGATGGAGTAAGACCAGCGTGTCTGACACCATATACAGCTTCTCCATTTATCTTGATCCAGTCTCCGATTTCCTTGGCCAATTTATCTTCTCCGGGATGCATATGACCATTCCCATCAGGGCCAAAGTTCAGCACAAAATTACCATTCATGGAAACACAGTTCAACAGCATATCAATCAGATCATCGGAGGTCTTGGTATAAATCCCCGACCAGTCTTTCATATACCCCCAGCCATTCGGTGGAATCGTCATAACACAATCCCAGTCACGCCCCTCCAGCCACTCAAATTCCTTTGGCATTTTTCGTTCCCAGCCCTGTTCATAATCACCTAACATTTCACCGTTGGAGTCAAAATGCCGCTTGCCAAATTCATCATTTCGAAACCGGCTTCCGATAATCAATCCCGGATGTTTTTCACGTAACTCTTTCTCCAATTTATAGGTAAAATCATATGCTTGGATCCAAGATTGATCCCAGGTACCATCAAACCAAAAACCTTTTATTTGTGGGTAGTTTTGTAGGAGCTCTAGCAACTGATTACGCGTATATTCCAAGAATTTATTGAATTTAGCCTTTTCTTCGGGAGTAGTGGGCGCTTTCCCCATATAGTTTGAATTATTCCATTCTAGAATTGAAAAATACAAAAATACATCTATCCCTTCTGCTGTGTAGGCATCTACGACCTGCTTGACGATATCTTTTTTATAGGGACTCTTCTTAATTGTATAATCTGTATATTTAGACGGCCATAGCGCAAATCCATCATGATGCTTTGTTGTAAAAATAAGATACTTCGCCCCCATTTCTTTTGCCTGTTTAGCCCAGTTTTTTGCGTCAAAACCTGTAGGATTAAACTGCTTATAGAGGTTATCATAAGTATGCTTCCAATCTTTCGGTGCTGTTGGCCCACTCCAGGTGCGTATCCATTCAGATGCCGCCGCACCTTTCCGAGCGCTTACTCCTTCCCATTCATTACCGGGAATCGCATATAAGCCCCAGTGGATAAATTGTCCCAATCCATAGTTTCGAAACCGTTCCATGGCCTCATCTGTCCGATGCGCGGGCGTCAGAGGTCCGTATTTTACGTCTACTTTGTTTTCTACTTTCTTACGCGGACCAGTCCATTGCCCCGAAGTAGTTTTTACCCCCAGCAATATGCTGCCGAGAATCAATGCTGTGATCAATTTATTGTATTTCATCTTATCATTAATTTCTTTGAAAATTACCCTCCCAACGACAGGCTAAATCGGTGTATATTAACCGAGTATTATATATTGCTCCTCCGATCATCACTTTGGATTATCTATATATTGTTTTTTTGATTTCTTAATTACCGCGGGCTCTGAGTTACTGTCCTTAAATGGGTCAAAGTAATAAAGTCCCTGATCGCGATACAGGGGAAAATGCTTTTTCAATTTCTTCGTAAATTCATCAAAATTACGGCCTGCCCCGGGCACCCACGCTGCCTCCGCAAGCGCCGCTATTCTCGGAAACACAAGATAATCCAGACGATTGACATTGGTCACCGTTTCTGTCCAAAGGTTAGCCTGAATACCCAAAACCTGTTTTTTCCGTTTGCCCAAACTATCCAATTGACTTCCGGCAAAATTGTATACATCTTGCAACGGATTGAAGCCTTTCCCCCATTTACGACCATACTTATGATTCTCTTGTTGTACAAAGTCAAAATACATTGGCAGCCTCGGAGTTAATATAGTCTGATAGCCTTTATCCAAAATTTTGTTTAGCTGCTCCGGTTTATCATGACGCCACCACATCATGACTGTCTGATCCTTAGTCAGCTTTGCATCCACCATTTCGTCCCAAACAATGATCTTTCCGTTTATCCTAGCCACAGAATCAGCCATACGGCGAATAAAATACTCTTCAACTTCTTTGTTGGACTTTAGATCCAACGTCTGTTTCAATTCCTGAATTTTGGCATCATTATCCCAGGCATCGCTGCCAAAGGCGACCTCATCTCCTCCCAAATGAATATAGAGAGAGGGAAACAGCGATTTCACTTCACGCAAAACATCTGTCAAAAATGTATATGTTGTATTCTTCGCGGGGTGGAAAGTGAAATCGGGGTGCTTTTCGTTGCCTCCACCAGAGAGGAAAGGATAAGCCCGGTTCGCAGCTGTAGCATGCCCCGGCATATCAATTTCCGGAATGACCTCAATATTTCGTTCAGCAGCGTAATCAATGATCTCACTGATATCAGCCTGACTATAATACTGTACCGGAGCGTGAGGGTCGAGATAGTTGCCGATTCCCCCAACTTGGGTTAACCAGGGGTATTTTTGTATACTTAGGCGCCACGCCGGTTCATCTGTCAAATGCCAATGGAACTTATTCAACTTGTAAAAAGCCATCCAATCCAGTAGAGATTTAACCATCTCTTTACCGAAAAAATGGCGCGATTCATCGAGCATAAACCCGCGCCAGGCAAATTGCGGTTTATCTTCGATCTCGACGGTATTTAATCGAATCTGACCGCCATTATATTCAGCTGCAGAAAGCAGTTGGTCAACACTCGACACAGCATTGAGCATACCTCCCTGACCGGAAGCATAAATTTTTATGGATGTACCTTTAATTGATAGCTTATAAGCTTCTTCATCTAATTTATCATCTTTTATCAAACAGATATTCGCCGCATCCAACTGATCTGTGACACAACTGGTCAGCGCATATTTCGCTAATACAAGTCTTTGAAAATACTGTCTTCCGGACCCGAATACCGGATCAGCAAAGACGAGAAGTGTATTCTTTAATACAACCTGTTTATCTGAGACTTTCGCATACAGTGGCTTTGGAATAATGTCAACTTGCCCTTGAACATGTTGCATGACAAAAAAAGAGAAGCAGAAGAGAAAAAATCTATTTAAGTACATCAAATTTTTGGTTTAGTAAGTTCCAAAACAATATTCCAACATATTATCACCGTAAATACGGTTCGTCAAATTTAATCATCCACGGAAAACAAAAACAGGAAAGTACTTGAAATCTATCCATATTATATTTTCTAAGGTTTGTTTGTATTGGCATTTTGGTCTGATATCCAATGCAATTGTAAAGAAATTATTAAGTTATTACCCAAGGTTAAACCCACACAATCGTTTGCGCAATTCTCGAAAACGTTGTAGTGTACATCCTACAAACAAGACAATAAAGAAACAAATTAAACCTTAAGGGAAAAATAAATTACATAAAATAAATTTGTTTTCATTTTACCGTTTCTCAAAAAAGAAGCTAATTAGGCATTGTCTTTTTGTTGGTTATATTTGAAAACGAAACAAATACCCTAAGATAAAACCATATGATTAAAAGGATTTTTTATACGCTTTTCTTTATTGGGATAACTATTCTGAATCTACAAGCCAGAACAGTTGTTCCGTTCAACACAAACTGGTCGTTTAAAAAAGGTCCATTTTCTACCTCGGCATTAGATTATAACCAGACATTTGATGGAAAGTGGCAATTAGTCACACTGCCACATACCTGGAATGCGTCAGACATGCAGACAGCAGAGATCAAACCGGGCAGCCTTGGAAAGAACGAACGTTTTTATACTGGAGATGCCTATTACCGCAAAACATTTGTCCCCACTGTAGATTGGAAAGGTAAACGTGTTTTTATCCGATTTGAGGGTGTGAATACCAATACCGAAGTTTACTTAAATAATAAACCTCTTTCTGCCAAAGCAGGAAAAAATGATATTACCTACGATAACTCGCAACGAAATGGTAGCTACAATTTTGTCGGCAGACATCAGGGTGGCTATTCTGCTTTTGTCTTTGAACTAACTAATATGTTGCAATTGGGTGCAGAAAACGAGCTGTTGGTCAAGGTTAACAATGAAGCTAGCCCACAGGTCATCCCGGTCAACCACACCTTATTCCCCATGTACGGCGGTATTTATCGTCCTGTTGAACTTATTGTTACTGATGACATTCATGTTGCTGTGAATGACTTTGCTTCCCAGGGTATCTATATCACGCAGCAAAATGTTTCGAAGAAAGCTGCAGAAATAGCTTTAAAAATAAAAATTGACAACAAGTCCGGAAAAATACAACCGATCGAATTGCTAACGACCATTTTTGAAAAAGATGGCACAATAAAAGGAAAACAGCATACAGCTTATACTTTACCACCTCAAGGTCGGCAAATGCTATTACAGCAGATTGCGGTCAAAAATCCGCATTTATGGCAAGGATTGGACGATCCTTACCTTTACCGGGTTGTCACACAGATCAAAAAAGATGGTCATATCATTGACGAGGTGACGACACCTTTAGGCATACGCAAATTTGAATTGCGCACTGGTCAAGGTTTCTTCTTAAATGATATCAAGTATCCATTATATGGTGTATGTCGACATCAGGATCGTTGGGGCAAGGGCTCAGCCCTGAGCAACGCCGACCACGATGAAGATCTAGCGATCATCAAAGAGATGGGCGCCACTTCCATCCGTTTGGCACACTATCAACAGTCAGCATATTTCTATTCCAAATGCGATAGCATCGGGCTTGTTATCTGGGCCGAAATCCCATTTGTGAATCGCGTGACAACATTCGAAGACAACAACGCGCAACAACAGTTGAAAGAATTAATTCGACAAAATTTCAATCACCCTTCCATCTATATCTGGGGGATGCACAACGAAGTTTACTCGCCATCTGCCTACACGGTAGAACTCACGACCAAACTAAATGATCTCGCTAAATCTGAAGACCCAGATCGTTACACAGTGTCCGTAAGCGGGTACAATGTAATTGATCATCCGGTTAACAACAATGCAGATGTACAAGGAATTAACCATTATTTCGGCTGGTATAATGGTGAACTGGAAGACAAATCCGCAAAGGATGATGATGTCGCGACCTGGGCAAAACGCATCAGCCAAGAGTTCAAAGATTACAAGATCATCTTTTCTGAATACGGTGCCGAAGCAGTTCCAGAGGATCAGGCGGAAGAAGTAGGCAATTTCGGAAATCAATGGAGCAATCCATCATTTTTTCCAGAAGAATATGCGACAAAATTCCATGAAGTCCATTGGGGCGTCATCTCTAAAAGCCCTATTTTCCTTGGATCATACGTTTGGAACACCTTTGATTTTGCTACACCAATTACGGCATTGAATGTCAATCCCAGAAATTATAAAGGCTTGGTTTCCTTTGACAGAAAACTGAAGAAAGATGGCTTCTATTGGTACAAAGCCAACTGGAGCAAAGAACCTGTATTGTATATCACCCAACGCCGTATGATCAATCGTGGCAATGAAATTACCCCGGTAACCATCTATTCCAATAGAGGCGAACCAACACTACTGGTTAACGGAACTATTATAAAAGGTGTTAGAAAAGGGCAAACAGATGTGCATTACATCTTTGACAATGTCAAACTTACGAAGGGAGCAAACAAGATTGAAGCTCAGCTAACGCAAAAAGACGGAAAAGTATTGACGGATAGTATTCATTGGAACTATGACCCATCCTATAAGCAAGATGTATCAGGGCCAACCAAATCAAAAACCGAGCACGTGGGTCTCTGATATCAAAATTAAATAGACTGAAAAAGCACCACTCGTCCCTGTACGCGTGGTGCTTTTTTATATAAAAATAATTTTAGATTTATCATATCATCATTTTGAATCCACGTTTGTCCGGCTTCTCAGTACAACCCGACGACCACTGACCGACATAAGACATCTGTTTACCGAGATTCTTTCCTGATTAGCCTAATGGCTCTCCCCCCTACAGCAAATCTCCACTACCTTTGAGGTATCAAATAAGAAATAAAAACATTAAAAAATAAACATCATGGCAACTAAAACAACATTCAGCATCAACAGCAAAACGATTACAAAAGCTTTTCAAGATCTTTTTGACTCATTTAAAAATTCACGCTTAAAGGTTTCTTCTAAAAATGGACAGGAATATCTAAATATATCATTACTGCTGGCTGTGATCATCGGAGTCTTCTTACCCATAGCTTTTGTGGTCCTTATTATCCTTACTTTGGTTTGCAGCCTTCAACTAGCCATCTTACAAGAAGATAAACAGGAAGCAGAAAAACAAAAAATGATTGAATTAAAATAAGCTGTACTTGACATAATTTTCAACACGAACGGGATGCTTAGCAATGAGCATCCCGTTCTACCTTTATATATCTTATTTAAAGGTAGGAAAACACATTATTCCAACGTTGGATTAAATTCTCCGCCCCAATCTTTATTTTGCTTGATATTCGGATTCTTGTCGATCACCGATTGTGCGATCGGAAAGAAATAGTAGGTATCGGGCACCAGATTGATTTTATTTCCGGTACTAGGGACCTGTAATATCGTATACTTAAATTGATTTTCTTTCAATTGATACGTTTTGGCCTGATCTGCCGCCGCTTTTAGATCCATATCCGTTCCATTTGTATTTATTGCGATTGCTTCCACCCCCTGTTTGGTTTTATTGTTCAGTACCGCAAGCTTGCGCAATCTGCGTAAATCCCAAAAACGATGGCCTTCAAAACAGAATTCGATATTTCGTTCCGCTAATATAGCTTCCCGCATGTCGGTTCTATTACCCGCAGCAATACCATAATTATTATCTGCTCCGGGTTCGATGCCCGCTCGCATTCGGATCTGCTTCAAAAGCGACATTGCTGTGGCGAGATCACCCGTTTCATTTGCTGTTTCAGCATAATTCAATACCACCTCTGCATAGCGCATGAGTACAAAATCCACATCATACTGGGTTTCTACTTGCGTTTGTCGCAAAGAGAGTTTTGAGTTTTTCAGAATAAAGAATCCCGTATAACGATCCCTGTTCGAAGAAGTTGTGCCGGCTTTCGGATTTTCACCAAAATTGTCCAGCGCATCCGCAATACCCAATGAAGTGTATTGCCTTTTACCAGTTTTACCGGAAACTTCGTAGACTTTTCCGTTCCATACAATAGATTTGTCAAAACGAGGATCACGATTTTCCCAGTATGTCTGTAAGAATTGTTCATCTGTTTTATGATATTTACCCGTCGGATCGGTATAGAGCTTGCCATCTTTCATCGGGAATTCTTTCACAAAATCCCATGTGGGTACAGCACTGGCGGTTCCACGGCTTTCAGACCCTGGCCGTACCCCATTATCCCAGTTAGCGACCTTGTTGGGATAGGAGTTGATTACTGCAAAGACCACTTCAGGCCCCTTTTCCACCAATGCAATATTGTAATAGTCAGCGGTCAGACTATAACCTTGAGCCTTCAACTGCTCATAAGCTTTTTTATTCACGGTGTTCGCTTCCGCCCAATAGGTATTGCCATAGGGGTTTGAAGGATTAAATTGTGGTGAAGCCTTGTACAATAATATTTTCGCTTTAAAAGCTAGGGCGAAATTACCATCAATACGCCCATAATCTGCAGCTCCCTTTCCAATTGTCATGGGCAGATAGGTCATCGCTTCATCCAGATCTTTTATCATTAAATCAAAGCATTCTTTGGTACTGTTGCGCGGAACTTTCAGTTCATCGTTTTCCAGATCCTGTGGTTTTGTGATGTAGGGTACCCCTCCATGATACTTAACCATATTGAAATACATGTAAGCACGCATGAAAAGAGCCTGACCCAAGATGGATTTCTTGGTTGCTTCATTTAATCCGGTACTTTCGGACACCTTCTGGATAGCGGTATTGATCTTGCGCATGGTGGTATAATCCCAGGCCTTATAAGCGGTATTATTAACGGTAACAGCATTCAAGGGGAAGTTAATACCGGCCAGCTGTTGTGAGTTATTATCAGCGCCGCTGTTCCAGTTGCCAAATAGGGTATATAAATTAGCCAGATAGGCATTGACGAGATTGGGGTCATTCCACACCTTATCTTCGTTCACCGAATTGAGATCCTCAATATCAAGCACATTTTTACAAGAAGCCGTTGTCAACAACAACGCAACTAAGGGATAAAATATCTTTTTCATCTTTAAAAATCAATTAAAATTTAACATCTAGGCCCAAGGTGAACGTTTTCATCACTGGATAAGAATCGTACATTTTCTGTTCCGGATCATGGAATTCCTTCATCGGTGAGAAAACAAATAGATTGGTACCATTTAAGAATATGTTGACACTCTTCATTTTGATTTTTTCCATCATGGCCTGTGGCAGCGTATACGAAATATTTAAATCCCGCAACCGCATATAAGCTCCATTGCGGATCCAGAATGTTGAAGAGGCAGCACCGGATTCCTGCCAGTTATAACCTACGGGACGCGGGTATTTGGCATCCGTATTTTCAGGTGTCCAGACATCTGAAGTCCATATCGGATAATAAGGCCTAAAGGTATCCCCATGTTGGCGCATCCCTGCCCCTTCCTGATTACTGATTACACGATCATAGGCCAAAACCCCCTGAAATAAGGCTGAGACATAGAAACCTTTCCAGCTGGCATTAAATCCAAATCCATAGTTAATGCGGGGCGTATTGTTCTCCGAAAGCAGCTGCATATCATTGTCATCGATAATACCATCAGGCTGGTCTGCATAGTTCTGTCCACGGATATCTTTATAAAGAATCATACCTGGATAAGGATCACGACCGTAGGTCTTAAAGCCTTTTGCTTTTAGGGCATCCGCCTCGGCTTGCGTACGAACTAACCCCGAAGCTTCTAAACCAACAATTCGATTTTCAGGACGTCCTACTTTCGATAAGAAATTTTGCTTTCCACCTACTGCATAAGACGGCTCTTCATCAAAAATATCCCAACGGTCTTTCGCATAGCCCATATTCGCATTCAGCCCATAAGAAACCTCCCCGATCCGGTCGCTCCAGTTAAATGAAATCTCTCCTCCCCGAAAGCTTCGGGCGGCATAGTTTTCCGGTGCCAGCGCACGTCCATAATTATCCGGCACCTTTATCCCTCTGGTTCCGAGGATATCGGTTTCCTTCCGGATAAATCCATCCAAGCTACCCGTTAGCTTATTCTGAACGAAACCAAAGTCGATCCCTACGTTATAGCTCTTTGATTTTGTCCAGGTCAGATTTGTTGTCGGATTATCCAGATAGGTTACCCCAGTGTAATAGCTATCCCCAAAAATATATCCAGGTACCGGGGTTCGGGTTCCCGTCCGTGAAGTGATGATCGAGCTATATTTTTCCATATACGAATAAGGTAATATCGAATTGCCGTCGACATCCACAAAGTTGCCCGAACTACCGTACGATGCCCGTAGTTTTAAATCACTGACCGTATTCTTGATGGAAGAAAAGAAATTTTCATCTGAGATGCGCCAGCCAAGAGACATCGACGGAAAAAATCCCCAACGCTTATCATTTGGAAACAAAGGCGAACCATCGTAACGAAAGGAGAATTCCGCAATATACTTATCGGCATAGTTATAGTTCGCCCGACCGATTACTCCGCGTCGCGCATCCATTAATTCAAAAGCATCTGTCGATCGCATGCTCCTGTCGGTTGGATAGATATACATCTGATCCAAAGGAATAATTGGATTTTCCGCCCGTGATGTGATGTTGGTGTTACCCGATTTGAACTGCTCATAAACCACCAGGCCATCCACCGTGTGTTTGCCAAACTTGCGGTTATAGTTTAAAAACCAATCCACCTGGTATTGCCATTTTCGCTGTGGATTGTAGTCCATAAATGGCTGGGCCTGACTGAAAGTAAATACGTTGGTCCTATCTTCTGAGGGCGGTGCAGGTATAAAACGGTTTCCATCCGGGTTCAGTGAGGTGAACGTATAATTCTTTTGGAAACTCATATAGCGCTTACGCATATAATCTTCCGCTACGTAACTTCCCACCAATTTTGTGGAAAGTCCTTCCAACAATTTATCCAATTTTAAATTAAGCGTCATAATCGGATTTACCTGGCGCACCTTGCGATCAATGTACCGGTCGCCGATCACCTGGTCAATCACATTCCAGGCCTGCCAGCTTCCCATGGGTGTCTGCACCGGATAAGCTGTCGGTGTATTGCTCGGTGTCCCGTCTGCAGTCAGATAAAAGGGATACATTTTAGGCCAGTTGAAAGTAACCCTATAAAAATCCGAAACATCAAAATCATCATCGTTGGACGAGGTACTAAACGGCCAGAAGAACCTATTTGAATTTGTCTGGTTGGCGGAGATATTAAAATCCATGCTAAACGCATCACTGATTTTAGCCGAAATATTGCTTCGTAGATTAAACTTTTCATGATCCAATGATTTATAAGATCCATTTTCCTTCCGATAGCTCAATAACGCATAGTAGGTAATCTTGTCGCCACCACCGTTAACCGCAATTGATTGTCGATGGCTAAAAGGGTTTCGCCAGATGACATCATTGGCATTGTAATTTTTGTCTTTAAAGTAGTCAAATTCGCGCTGTCCATTCGGAGCTACCCATGGCGTACTCTTGCTTCCCTGTTCCCAGCGGAATTGGGAAACCCTATTCTGGTAAGTCAATTCATCTGTAGCGGTAGTCAGGTTGGCCAATAAGGTCTGCGTGGGTGAGCTAAAGGAATAATTACTCTGCACATTGAATACCGGCGCTTGAGCCGTTCCTTTCTTTGTTGTCACCAGTACAACCCCATTACCGGCCCTGGTACCATACACAGCGGCAGTTCCAGCATCTTTTAAGAAACTCATTTGATCTACCTCATTCGCTTCCAGGGCATCAAAAGCCGCTTTGTCGCGTACCACACCATCAATAACATACAATGGTTCGACTGCAGCTCCCCGGATACGTAACGAAGAGGAAGCTCCGGCCATCCCCGAGGTATTGGTTACATTCACCCCAGCCGCCCTTCCCGCCAAGGTATTGGACAGATTAGACGGTGAAATGTTTTTCAGTTGTTCAGAATTTACAGCGGCCACAGCCCCAGTTAAATTCCCTTTTTTTTGCTTACCGTAGCCCACGATAACCACTTCTTCCAATGACTCCGAATTGCTCAGCATCGTTACGGCAATAGCTCCACTACCTACCGCGACTTCCTGCCGTGTATAGCCCTGATAGTTGATTACCAAAAAATCACCTTTTTTGGCACGGATGGAAAAGTTACCGTTAGCATCTGTCGAAGCTTGTACCGTACTGCCTTTTACGGTAATGGTAGCACCTGCGAGTGGATCGCCTTTCTCATTTTTTACTTTCCCTGAAATTTGCTGTTGATCGACATGAAAATAGTTCGATTTCAGGTTGCTCGCAAATAAATTTGGGGACGAGCACAAAAGACCAAGCCCCAAGAGACTTAATGGTCTGACTTTTCGGCAAAAAAGATAATTCTTTTTCATAATTAAGATGGAGGTTTAGATAATAGTTTACAAACAATTACTAAAGGTTTATTGGTATCACATCTTTTGTAAAAAAATCACAAAAGATTGTGGATTCTTACAGGAAATTAAACAAAAGATTCTGAAAATAAAAATGAAATTGAACAAAAGAAACTGGAAATCAATATGTTTTTAATGTTTTACAGAATTGTTATTAAAATAAATCACCAACTGCTTGATAAAACACTGCCCGAAGCTCAAATTTATTTAAACAACGAACATATTTTCGCGGGACTGAAGCATTCGCCTAAGGAGCAATAAAAAAGCAGCTACCAAGGCAGCTGCTTTTTATCCGATGGAGAAACGGATCGTATTATTTTTTATCAATCTTGTTGAAAGGAACACTCGGCGACAGATTAAATGTGAAATTTCCTTTCGAATCTACACCACCAGCTCCCCTTACCCGCGCTTTAATTTCGTATCTCGCATTTGGGTCATAGCTTTTAACCGTAAAATTGTAATAAAAAGGTTTAATCTTATTTGTCCCTCTAAACTTATCCGCAAGCGCATGATGGTCATCCTCATCGACAATACGGCCATCCCGTAGCAATTGGACACCATCGATCTCCAAAAAGTTCTTACCGTCCACAAAGAAAAAACCAGCTTGTGCCCGGCCGTTATCATAGATCTTTTTGGTCACATCAAAGCTAATCGTCGTATACTCCTCCTGAATATCCTGACTTGACCAAGTACCGGCAATATAACCGCCGGTATGGTAATAGTCAATCCGCATAGCATCTAAACGCGGCAGATTTGCATCCAGTCTACGACAAAATTCCGCATAATCCTTGTTTGACTTGGAAGCCCAACCGATTTCAGCAACAGCAAGTAACCGTGGAAAATTCTGCACGTTCATATCCTTAATATCCTGGGCGATGGCAGACCACATATTTCCCTGTACCCCCAATACCAATTGATCTTCTGCCGGCGTCAGTCCGTTTGACGGGTCAAAATCATACACCCTTTTTATGGAATTAATCTGAGGATAGGCCAGGTCAGTCATTGTACCATCATTCCGGTCCGCCTGTGTAATATCAAAATACAGATGTGAGGCCGGTGTTGCCACAGCTTTAAATCCTTCTTTGGTCGCTTCCTTTATCGCTTCTTCACCTAACCAGCTCATAATAGCTGTATTTTTGGGAAGATTCTTGGCATCTGCTAAGATATCATTCCATCCGATAGGCTTCTTTCCTTTCTGAACAATGATAGCCGATACCCGCTGTACGAAATAGCTCTGCAATGCTTTGACATCCGCGATTTGATGCTGTTTCATGAAATCCTTTACATGAAGTTCTTTTTCCCAAAGATCATGACGGACCTCATCTCCACCGAAATGAATGTAGCTACCGGGGAATAGGCCGGCAATCTCCGTAAACACATCATCTAAAAATTGGTACGTCAACTCTTTTGTCGGATCCAGCGTATTGGGTGTAAATTGATTGCCCCAATAGCCCCAGGAGGATACAAAAGGAAAGATATGATTTGGATAAGAATTCTTGTTCACGCCCAATTCTGGATAGGCTAATATTGTTGGCCAGGAGTGGCCTGGCACATCAATTTCAGGAACGATTGTAATCTTACGTGCCTTGGCATATTGCACGACTTCCTTTATTTCCTCCTGTGTGTAAAAACCACTGCGTTCCGCAGGCTGCTTTTCGGTACGATGGAAGACAGTCGCATTCTCCGCGGTTAACTTTGGATATTTCTTTATTTCAATACGCCAGCCCTGATCGTCTGTGAGATGCCAGTGAAAGACATTCATTTTGTACAGGGCCATTACATCCAGATACTTCTTTACCGTGTTTACATCATAGAATGTACGGCTTACATCCTTCATATAACCCCGCCAATGGTATCGCGGATAATCTTTGATATCTATGGCGGGGATAATCCAAATAGACGGATCAACAGCACCGCTGCTCTCTTCAATAGCTGGAGAAAAGAGCTGTCGCAGGGATTGTGAAGCATTGAAAAGACCATCCGCTGTCCTAGCGCTCACCAATACTTTTTTGGTCGACACATGCAAGCGATACCCTTCATCATTGGGCACGTCCAACTTTTTATCCAAAACAAACTCAATTGTATTGTCCGACTGATTTTTTATCGTGATCGGATAATGACTTGCCTGTCGCAATTGCTTGACAAATAGATCCACATCGTTAACGCCACAATTTTTAAAACTTATGGTGGTTTGTTTATCTAATTGAAACGCACCTTCTCCATAAGTTATTTCCTGTGGCTTTGGAATAATATTCACATGAGATTGCGCATGGCCTGCTTGCCAGGTAATCAACGACAGTATTGCCGAAATAATGATCTTTTTCATCAGATTACAATTTGTACTTAGGTTTTCCCCTGTAAAATAGAAAATAAAAATTGTACTATGGGTGTGTTCTTTTCAATCAAACGATTGTGTAAGTTTTTCAAAATGTAGCGATTAATTGACAACGTTACACAGCGGCTTTCATTTATAAGTCTTAAATTTGAGTTCCATACCAAACATAGAGGCTGTAATTAATTTATTGGTTGAAAGAGTAACGACGTGAAAAATAATAGAAAAATATTTATTTTCAGGACAGTTTTAATTGCTTTCCTGATTCTTTCTCTGGTGTATATCGGCTCGATATTCACCTATCAATATATTGAATATCAAAAAACAGAAGCCCGTCTAAATAAAGCTTACGGTTCAAAAAATCAATTGACCAATTTATTTTACGAGCTTTTTGCGTCTTACAATGACGCCGGTAATGCGTTTCGCTCTTATACGGTAGATTTCAGTACTGAAAATTTAGCAAACTATACGAAAAAACTCGATAGCCTCCGTTTTTATATAGACTCACTCTCGACCCTTTCTTCCAAAAAGGGAATTTCTTTTTCGACCAATACACCTTTAGAGCAGAACATCCATCTCTCCGACGAATTCGCACGTATTAAGAAATCTGTTGATAACATGATTTTCCTGGCAAAAGATTCCCTTTCTCTTTTAACTAAAACCAGTCATACATTGCGTCCGACCAGCAGCCGGATAGATGCGGATTCAGTCGTCAGTAAAATACTGCGAGATACGGCCTTAAATGTCAGCAAAAAAGATACAATTGTCAGAAAAAAAGAAAAACTCTTCACCCGTATTTTCAAAGCAAAAAACGACACTTTAGTTGCTGACAAACTTGAACAGCGATTTAATGTCAATCAGATCAAAGCCATCCACAGCCAGATCCAAACCTTGATTGAGCAGAATGAATCGTTTTATAAACAAGATTTCAGCAAAATTCGTCGTTCTTTCCTCGAACTTCAAGCGAAGGAAAGACAACTCCTGCAATCGAATTATGCACTTTTTAGCACGATCAGCACTGCTTTGCTCAAAATAAAAACACATGAAGATGAGTCTTTACGCTCCGCCGAAATACAGGATTTCACCTTGTACAAGAAAAATTCTGCCATATTTGGGAAGCAGGTTATTGCATCAATCATCCTAATGATTATTATGGTGACCCTAATTCTGTCCTACCATTACAATACCATCATTTACGAGCGTAAAATCACCGCTGCGAGAGATTATGCATTACGTACAGCCAAGGAAAAAACAGATATATTGGCTAATGTGAGTCATGATGTACGGACACCCGTCAATTCACTTGTTAGCGTTATAGACTTATTAAAAAACAATACATCTAATAACCGCATTAATCCAGCAATATTAGATTCCATTAGCCAGGACATCCACGTTATAAACGATACTGTTGAAGACATCCTCAATCTTGGCAAATTGGAATCGGGAATGCTAGAAATTAAGGAAGAATATTTTTCACCGGCCAACCTCCTTGTCAATCTGATAAAAATGCAGCAAGCCCAAGCCGATAAAAAAGGTCTTCAGCTCGTCAGTCATATTGACATTGACCGGAATATTTTAATCAAGAGCGGGGCATATCGTTTGCGCCAGATCGTATCCAATCTCCTGAGTAATGCAATTAAGTATACCGATAGGGGCCAGATAGAGATAAAGGCATTTATCAGCCCCGAAGCAGTGAAAACCCTGCATATACAAGTAATAGACAGCGGAAAAGGCATTTCGGCTAAAGATCAGGAACATATATTTGAACAATATTATATGTCTGACCTGAAGTCCAAAAACAGCTTTGGATTGGGATTACATATTTCCAAGCTTATGGCTGAACAGCTCAATGGGACCTTAAACGTAAAAAGTAAGCAGGGAAAGGGATCAACATTTACTTTGATCGTCCCCATTACTGATGAAAAGAAAAGTACGAATCAAGTTTCTACCCAGGACAATCTATCAGAAAATTTACGCTTTGTGGTTGTTGATGACAATGCAATCAATAATTTATTTGTTAAACAAGCCTTGCAAAGTTTTAAAAATGTACAGGTTTTTCAGGATCCTCAGCATGCGATAGACTATCTGCAAAATCATGCAAGTGATATTGTGATCACTGACCTTAGGATGAGCGGTCCGAGTGGTTGGGACATACTGAATGCCGTTAAAGAAAACAATACTGCGCTAGGATTAAATAGTAAAGTCATTGCATTGACATCAGACCTGTCACAGGTGAACACACAAGTGCCTGAGGCACAGATGTATCATTTCGATGGTGTTATGGTCAAGCCTTTTAGTTTGTCAAATCTTGTGCAAATTTTAGCAACCATGTCCTAGATCCTATTAGGGAATATTGTACACTGGTCATTACATTCCAGTAGCATCAACTATTTTAGAGAAATCAAGCTGTATTGGCTTAATCAGCTATTAAAGGGCGACAGCGAGCCTGCGCCCTAGACCATATACCCATCAGTCGATTCCTGAATTTTTGTCAAGATTCCTACTATTATATTTCACGTAGCTGAGCGCCATGTTTCCAGATACCGATTTCATCCTATTCTGCCCTCTTATGCCATTTCTCTGATCTGGTATCATTATCTCTACAATAACCGATAGCCTCCAAACTTTTTGGTTCCTCCTATTTTCCTTTGCATCCGACAGAAGCAAATATTTTCTAGCCATATTTTTCGCACCATACATAAATACAGTACTCTCATAAACAAGGTGTTAACGTTGGATAACCTTCAATCGGACAAGCTTTCCTAACAGCCAGATGTGTTCCAGACCTGTTATGGATCTGATCATAACTCAGTCCTTTGGAGCAATGTTAAGCTAGCGGATTTCTAGACCTCTGTTCCGGGCCGGTATCCCCGGACTTCCCCCGGAGCCGATAGCCCTGTTGAACCAGAAGCCCTGTAAAAAGGATATAAACGAAAGAAGCCCTTGACTGTTTCCAGCAAGGGCTTCCGTGTAAAAAAAGGCACCGACCTACTCTCCCACCTGTTACGGCAATACCATCGGCTCTGGCG